>Ga0208764_10002492_pt1 | contig 11547 bp, 12 predicted proteins | sample ETNtaG_18_FD_185762 | JGI IMG/M metagenome (GOLD analysis project Ga0208764, IMG submission 185762) | Marine microbial and viral communities from oxygen minimum zone, Eastern Pacific Ocean - ETNP201302SV91 (SPAdes) (version 2) | ecosystem: Environmental > Aquatic > Marine > Oceanic ... | reverse complement strand
ATCGTTCTGCACGACTGGTCCTTCAAACTTAGCGTTCTTTGTTATTGCTTCTGCGCCATACTGCGCTAAAGACTTTTGCTCGTGGTGATCCATCTTATCTTTTATGGGGTCGGTAGGGATTGTTTGCTTAACTGCAACTGTACCAGCAGGTTTCTGTACCTTCTGACCAGGAGTAAGCGACATTACATACTCTCGATACGCATCAGTTCCAGTCTCGAAAACTTCCTGTATGTTTGTGATCCAAGTGCGGAAGGTTGTATCCTCAGCAGTTAAACACAGTACATAGTTAGGTCCACGACGTAAGATCTTTCCTACTTGACCAGCCTCAGTTAAAATCCACTCACCCTTTTTGTAGACTTCGTTCTTATAGAACTTATCTTTAGTGATATTGGCTTCCGCAACCTGAGTCTTCTTAGCAAAGTCAGAGAACGATTTCATTAATATATGTGTACATATCAAGTTTATTTATAAGCCCATACCATTTCTAACGTCAGTCATAAGCGCAATCTTCTCCCCTGTACTCAGTTTATCCGTACAACCTTCCATAAATTCAGTACATTTAGCATCCTTTGCAAAGTCTCTAAGCTTACTTGCAGACATACCAGTAGCACCATCCGCATCTGGATCTCTTTGTCCCGCAGACTTAACCTCATAAGTGTCAAATGAAAACTCATCTGGTTTTCTATTATTATCCCCTATTATTCTATCAAACACCTCAACCCTATCGGAACCAACTACCATTACTATACGGGTGTATCCTAGCATCATCATATGCTGGCACGTTGCAACAATAGTTCTGCAACATTCTATATTATCAATAATATTATCTGCGTAGTCAGGAAAAGACTTCTTCATCCACTTAACTTTAATCTTAAATTCTAAAGGATTCTTTTTCTTATCTAAAGACTTAGTAGGAAAAATTAAATAATCATCAGCTCCAGCCTCATAGACAAGTTGATCTAAAAGTTTTTTATGTCCTATAGTTGGTGGATTAAATCTACCAAATGTAAAATAGCAAGTCTCAGTTATGTTAGCCATCGTTACCCTCCACCCAATTCTTAGAAACATTAAAGTTAGCAGTACTGAAAGACAGACGATCAACTAACTTAACAGCCTTCTCACCTTCCGTAATAGCAACATAACCTTCAGGTGCTGTGATGTCATACCCATTCTCTGTGCGTAAGAATGTACCAAACCTCTCACCCTTCTCAAGTTTATGTACAAACATATCCTTGGCGATCTGTAAGTTCTTATACAAATCAATAGTACACAACAATTCTTTCTGACAATCTCTAATCAGATCTAAACCATCATATAACTTAGCTAATTTAGCAGACTTACCTTTAGGTGTCTTCAATTTGTCAGCCGCTTTCTGAACTTCATTCCGAAAATATTCTGTGAACTCACTAAGAACTTTCTTAGAGTTGCCCATCTTCTTACCTTCCCTAACATACTTGTTAAAGAATATCTTTAGTCTAGTTCCAATAACTAACTGATCCTTACTTTCAATATGATCTGCCATAAGATCTAAGAACTTACTAGCAACAAGTTTAGAACTAGTTTGCTTTATAGTTACCAACTCCTTCTTCTCTTGTTTATCTAAAAGAAAATCCTGTCCCAACTCTCCAGTCTCTGCACTTAGAACTAAAACATTATTACTACTAGAAAGGTTACTAATATCATACCCAAACTTAGCACGCATATTCTGAATACTATCACCAATATATTGAGTATGAAATACTACTCCTAAATTTGATTCCCAAGCTTTCTTATACAACTCATCTTCCTTAGGTATACAATAAGTTATTGTATTGGGTTGAAATATAATACAGTCTTGTCCATTAACCTTTACCTTTTTCTTATCATCGGTAAACAAGAGATCACCCTGTGCCACACCTTTAATATTAAGTTCAGGAAGATACTTCAAACAATCTTTCAGTTTAGCAGCAAGACCAGGAGCATGGCCATGGTTTTTATCTACATCAGCATTATTAAAATTAATCTTTGCACCTACATTAAAGATTGATTTAGTACCAACAAAAAATCTTGATGTTCCTGGATACAATCCACAGAACACAGCAGGAGCTCCATCCCACTTGGTAGTAATTTTCATATTATTATTACCAGCAGTACTAAAAACTCTGCAGAGCTCATCTAAAAACATGAAAGCATCAACAGCACCTTTACCGCCATCTATTAAAATACTATCTTCTAAATGTTCTAGGTGGGTATTCTTAGACATCAATACACCTTAGCGAATGGTCCATATCTTCTACCAGCTTTCATTGCTAGCCATACCATATCAGTAGCAAACTTATTCTTATCCTTATCTTCAACTTTGAACCAAGCATTTAACCATTTTATCTGTTGGCACTTAGCGTTAGCTACATGAGGTTTACTATGGAAAACTGCGATCATATTATTATATGCCTGATCAACTGGTACTTCAATATCAACACCATTATCCTTCAGAGACTGTATCATATCTTTCCATGTCTGACCCTGATTAGTAAACTTATTATCATCATGAAACTCCTCACAGGTCTGAGGATATCTATCCTTTCCTTTGTCAAACAAATGACCTACATGATAGTCATCTAATAACCGTTCTACTAATTCGATAGTTGCTTTACCAAGTCTAGCTGCACTAGCACCCTTAGAAGTTGGTTCATATTTTAATCCAGAAAAAGCTGTACTACTATTTCCTTTGATCTGAAAATTATATTCATTATTACCATCCTTCACAATATACCTAGTATCCTGAGAAGAAAGAGTTAACTTCCCTTCCTTATCATTCTTTATACCCATCTTACAAATAGCATTATTAAATTTCATTACCAAATTATCAGTTCCACCACCACCACTACCATCCCAATCAGTAGTAAAGAATTCAGTCCTGTCATTCATATAAACTACAGTCGCTGGTTTACCAGCAGCAACCTTCTTAAGAGAGATACCAAACACTTCACGCTTTTGAAACAATGCTCTCATAATAGCATTAAGTTCTTGGATTGTTCCTGTAGCAGTAGCACCTGAGTAAAGCTTATCTTTAATCTCATCCACCCATTTCTGTCTATTTCTAATCAACCAAATGTCAGCAGGGTTCCAGTTATCTTTTTGACTAACACCTAGGTCACTAGCAACACCAGTAATGAATTTCATAAAGCTATGCCCTGACATACCAGTTAATATAAAATCATTCTCACGATTATACTCATCAAATAAACAACAATCAGGACCAGATTTAAGTTTGTTTAGTAATGATACTTGTTGCTTATGAAAGTTTGCTATCCAATCATCATAGTCATCAATATTTGCATTACCTACTTCTTTCCAAATCCTACGAAGCTCACCCATGACATCATCGTCACCTTTCATAGCTAACCAATCATTCCAACTCTTCTTCTTACTTATTGCTTGATAGAATACCCATGCAGAACCAAGCTCCTGCATCTTAGTCATTGTAGTATCAGGTATCTTAGGTGCCCAATCATTTTTTGAACTCGTTTGTTCAAACTTCACTTGCTGATCACCCAACCACAACTGGATCCAACTCTCTCCATCATTTGCTATTTTCTTTTTCTGTTTTTTATTTCTTATAGTTATATAACTATGCCTATACCTCTTAATAATTCTTGCAATAGCAGCTCGACTACTTTTAAAAATAATTAAATTCTTGTCACCTGACTTACCAAACGATCTCTTATTCCAATACCCTGTAGCATCTGTTTTAGCTTCAAACTTCCAGAAGGATCTCTCATTCCCATCACCAATGTCAAGGATCTCTTCCATCTGGATCCTTACTTCTTCATCTCGTATGGTCTTTAGGATCTTTTGTCTCTCTACTACCTCGTAACCCACAGTAACAAAAATACACTACAACTATTTAGAATTGTTTCCAATATCTTGGTGGAAGTAAACCAGTCTCAGTGTCTGTCCTATGCTTCAAAGTTAGAACGATGTCACCAGCGAGAGAAATTCTTTGATGTTGTCTATCATCGGGAGTAGTATAATGTTCAAGAGAACCAGGAAATACAACAAGATGTTCTGCCTTAGGTGTGATAGCATACCCATCACCATTGCAATATCCGTTCTCCTTAATAAGTTTAAATGCATCTCCAAACCATTCATTAGGATTCTTTTTATGTAGAATTAAAGGATCCCCTGGAGTTTGAATGTAATAAACGTAGCTGATATGAGAACAAGAATGATAATGAACTGGAAAATGCTGTCCAGGATCGCAAATAGTGAACCAAGATTTGACAAAATTAATCTCGTATGTAGTTTTATCTATTTTAAAATGATCTAGGTACTCTCGTACCGCCTTCTTCAACTCTCTAAAGAAAGGTTCTAATCTTATGTCCTGATGTATCAGAACCTTACCATTCAATTCCCCTGTTATCCTACCTGTAGTATTATCAAACTTACCATCTTCAAAACTATTGTAAAGTATTGATAGAAAACCTGGTATTTCTTTTTCAAATACTACCAGAGGAAATGCCTGATGAAATTTAGAGGTCGTTTGCTGCACGAACTTCGGAGTTTGTAATGTCAAACTTACCTCCTGGATATCTCTTCTCCAACTTCTTAACGTTGCGAGCAATTACCTCATCAAAAGGTATGTCCAGAGCCATACAAGCTTGTGCCACATACCACATAACATCACCCAACTCAATAATAAGATGCTCTCGATTGTCGTCATTCCAAGGCTTACCTTGGAACACCATCTTCTTAACGATCTCAAGAAACTCACCAGACTCAGCAGCAAGCCCAACGCCAGCAGTGGTAAGACGTTCAATATTGGCACCTTTTCTGTCAAGCTCAACCAAACGGTCAGCAAGATAGACAAAATCTTTAGAACTATCGGATGTGACAGCATCTACAAACTCTTCGTATTTTTTAAAATCAATAGTCATGTTACTTATACTTTTAAACTAGCAAACTTTTTAGATAGATCCTCCTTGACAGTTTCTATCTCCATATCCTGATTGGAATCGGATAAGTTTTGAGCCGACTGTTCTACATCATACAGCCTCATCTTCGCTCTGTCAATACCCACAACAAATCTCTTGTTAATAGTGGGATCATTATATCTATTCTTTAATTGTTTTACCATGATCTGATTCATACCCTCCAACTCTTCTGTAGAAATAAGGGCAAACATAAGGTCAGCAGTAGCAGGGAGTCCAAAAGATTCAGAGGTGTCAGTAAGATCAACATCACTACTACCGTAGCCGCTACGAGTAGTTTGAGTGGCAGATACAATCGGAACGTTCGTCTCAACTGCGAGACCCCGTAGTTCTTCTGCGATTGCTTTGATGTAGGAGTAGGAGTTAACATTACCTAATTTAGAATAACGACTAGATGCACATATGTTTAAGTAATCAATGTATATTATATCTGGAATAAAGTTTTTCTTCAAACCAAGATCATTTAGTAATGCTCTGAAATGTCCCACACTTGCTGACGCAGTAGGATACTCCTTAACAATCAACTTACCCTGTGTCTTCTTAGAGATGTTAGCTACCTTACTTTCAAACATCATCTTAGGTAACTCAGTGATGTTCTGTATGTCACAGTTTAAAAGATTTGCATCAATACGTTCCGCAATCTTTTCTTCAGCCATCTCCAACGTAATGTACAGAACGTTCTTACCCAAGAGAAGATTACTAGAAGCACAATGACACATGAATAAAGACTTACCAACACCAGTACCTGCAAGAGCAACGTTAAGAGTTTTATTAGGTATCCCACCCTTTGTGATCTTGTTGAAGAATTCCAAATCGAAAGGAATTTTCTCCTCACGTTGATGGTAGAAGTCGTATCTCTCTTCGTAGTCCTGTAGGTAATCATGTCCGATATGATTATCGAATGAGACCGCTAACGCATCAGAAAGAATAGTTGGTATAGCACCAGGAGTTTTGGCATCATCATTACCTTCTGCGATCTTGATACTCTCCATGAGTGCAAGGTAAATAGCACGTTCCTTACACCACTTCTCTGTAGTATCTACGATCCAATCAAATTCAGATTGCTCGTCATCAATATTCTCAATAGACCTAAGCATTTGTTTATGCTGGTCATCAGAAATACTATCTAACTGTCCAACTTCAATTGATAGTGCTTCTTTAGTAGGAAGAGCACTATAGTCAGCAAAGTATTTAGATATTACACTAAAAAGTTTCTTCTCAAGTACATCAGTAAAGTACTCTGGCTTTATAAATGGCAGAGCTTTACGAACATACTTCTCACTGAGGAGAAGATTTTTCAGTACTAGATTCTCTACCTTGTTCATTACGCTCTAAACATACTGTAAGTGTTATGGTCATCCTTTTACGGTCCATAACAGGGGAACTGTGTTCTATGAAAGATGGATGTATTAAAACATCACCCTGATTAATATACATTCCAGCTGCTTCTTTCCATTCATCAAGACCTGGATTTAACCACTCGATAACATTCTTTAATGGATGATAGAAAGTGTCAGACTGTTTTGCATCATTGATGTAGTGGGTCAATGTATAGTGACTTGGTAGAGTATGAGTTCTATCAACACTCTCTCCTTTTTCCAAGACCTTCAATGTAATACTGGTGATGATAGCAACATGACTATCAAAGAGTTTAAGATCAACAAGAAGTTGTTCTAATACCTCAGTATACACTGGTACTGCCCAAGGTGGCAACTGAGAAACACCAGAAATATATGGTGAAGGCACCTCGAACCTTTCTTTCTTGTAGAATTCATCAACATATTGAACAAATATATTATGCTCATCTATGTGATACTTCCGTACTGGAACTGAAAATAGATCGTCCCTCATATTTTCTCCGATCCATAATGATATTCCTGACCAGCAGCCCAGTCAAGTTTCTCCATCACTTCTTCCGTGAAGTATTTTTCGGGATCTTTAAGAATAGCAGAAGGATAAACGGAGCTATCGCCGACAACAATGCGGTTGCCTTTACGAGTGAAAACTCCATACTTCTCACCAAGTTCCAAGAGTCCATAGTATCTATCGAGACCTCTAGCATCATAGTATAACCTTGCTTCAACAACAGAATTCTCTTTAGTTAGACGAGACTTTGCTGCCTTAGCTTTGATAATATTTCCGATGACATCTTTACCGTCTTTCTCTTTCTTTTTCGAGAGGTATATGATTGTAGAAGCAGCATACTTAAGACCGCTACCCCCACCCATCTCTTTAGTAGGTACATACGCGCCAACAACATCATAGGTATGATTGGTTACAATTAAAGGAACATTTGCCTTACCCAATTTAAGGGTAAGAATACGGAATATTGCTTTCACAACTTGTGCTCTAGTCATGTCACGAGTGTCTTTACCCTCGGCACTATCTGCTAGTTCTTTAGAAGTTGAAAGCATTCCTAATGAGTCTAGCACAAACATCATTGGTTTGCGTTTATCTTTATCTTGACTTAAGTATTTGTCTAGGATCTGTATTGCCTGTGTCCTAAACTCCTGTACTGTAGTCACTGGTACAAGGATCATACGTGTGCCATCTATGCCACGTTCATCTATCATCTGCCTACTGATAGCAGCTTCACTTTCAAAGTAAACCACACCAGCATCAGGGTTCTCTTTCAAATAGTTCTGAACAATACCCAGACAAAAGAAAGTCTTACCAGTACCACTCTCACCTGCTAAGGCAGTGATCTTATTACTTGGTACACCTCCATGAACTGTACCACTAACGAGAGCGTTAAAAATATAAGAACCAGTGTCAACAAAAGATTCAATGTCTCCCACGCCACCTTCAGAAAGTAAACCAGCATACTCATTGTCAATTGTTTTAACGATATCTTGTAAAAATGATGAAGTCATCCGAATAAAAATTCAAGGTTAGCTACTCTCTCCGTTTCCCATCCTATCACCTTAGTGATAATTTGTAAAGGGTCAAGGAAAGATTTTTTAAATTGGGCATCACGATCTATCTGCCCCTCCAATCCCAACTCCTTCGGAAAGGTGTTAAGAAATGAAATGACATTCTCGTTTATTTTGTTTGGTCGCCTCAAGTACAGATACTTTATCTTTTCTCCCTCTTGAACGAGTGGGTACTTGTATTCAAGTTTGTTCTTTGCGACATGAAAATTATAAAGCAGAGTTCCACGAACATGTAAAGGGGTTCCCTTTGAATACACGGTTCCTGACGCTTTAAATTTGCGTAGTCCATTGACCGACCTTGGAAATGCAATGTCTTCAGGCGGTAACAAATCAAATTCATCCTTGAACTTATCTATAAAGGTTATAAGATCCTCTTCACCACCACTCATCATAATCTTGAGTGCATTTTTAATAGCATCACGACATGGCATAGGAGTAGAAGACTTCACTGCCTCTATACCCATCATCTTTAGTTTGGGTTCATTGTATCTGACACCCTCACTGTCCCATACGTTAAGAATATACCTCTTCTTAGCAGTCCATATACCACTAGATGCTATATTCTCTCGCTTCATGATCATCTTCTGATCATAAGCACTCACGTAGTCGGCCAGTTCTTCATAAGAACTTTGAATATAAGGCTCAAGTTCCATTTCACTGACCTTATTAAGGAACGTGACAACGCTTTCATCAGTTTTCTCTCTGCCCTTGTATACAGTCTCGACCAAAGGACCAAGATTGAGGTAGATACTATCAGTATCACTAGCAATAACATAGTCTTCTCCTTCTGTTTTCAATACCTTATTAAGGTATCCATTCATTTTATTCTCTATCCATCTGATAGATACCTGACCTGATAGAGTAATCGCCTCAGCATTAGCAAGGTTATAGTACCTGAAATACTGGTTACCAATAGCACCATAGGCAGAGTTCAGTTGGATCTTCCTCGCCATCTGGATGTTATTAAATTTCGCAATGTCTTTCTTAAGCTTATTGGAAGGAGAACTTTCATAGTCCTTCTTCGCTTGGATCATTTTCTTTTTATATATCGTTCTCTCATTATAAATCTTCTCCATCATCTCTGGTAGGAACCCTCTCACGTCCTTCCTATACTGTGCTCCATTGGCACACGTTGCATACTCACCACTAATATCAATCTCTTGATTTAGAATCCGTTCAACGCTCGCACTGGGATGTCTAGTCTCCCTGAGGGTTTCTGGACTGATATTGTACTGCATAATAAGGTGAGGATACAGGCTATTGAGGTCAAAATTAACAACCCAATCATAGCGTCCTGGTTTCGGTTCCTTGACATAAGCTCCTGCGTATTTGTCTGATTTATCTGAACGTTTTGCTGGTGGAACAACTAAGTTCCTATCCTTGAGGAAATTATATATGAGAGTGTCCCACATCCTCACCTGATAATACACATCTCGCATATTAACCTTAGCATCATACGCTAGAGCAATAGCAAGTTCAATAAGTTTCATCTTCTCCTCAAGTCTGGAAACAAGTTCCACGTCCTTGATGTTGTAGTCAATGAACTTCTGCCAGTCCTTTGTATAGAACTCCTTGAAGTTTTCAAACTCAGAGTGATCTAACTTATTCTGTCCTAGTTCCACAAATGCTATGTGGTCTAGTCTATATGATTCCTGATTAGTATAAGTGAATTTCTTATACAAGTCAAGATAATCAAGAACATTTATGCCGTAAATATTATAAATGATCTGCTGACGACCTTTTATCTCCAAGTCCTCACGATGAACGATACGCCATGGAGACAACTGCTTCATCTCACGTTCACCAAACAACCGTTCCATACGTCCACAGATGTATGGTACGTCATACAGTTCTACATTCCACCCCGTGAGAACATCTGGGAAATTAGTAGTCCAATAGTGAAGAAAACCACGGAGCAAATGTTCCTCGCTGTCACATAAGATATATTCAACGTCCTTGCGATCCGTCCTATAAGGTTTGGTACCCCATACCTTGATCTTACGGCTGATATAGTCCTGGACTGTAATGCTAAGAAGAGGTTGCGAGCATTCCTGCACGTTAGGAAACCCATTTTCACATGCCACCTCAATATCAAGAGATGTAACCTTAAGACTCTTAAGGTCATAGTCCACTTCACCAGGAAATTCTTTCGAGATGAATTGGTAGAGATATCTGTCATACCCATGAACCTCAAAATTCTCTACAAATTTGTACTTATCAACAAATGCTCTGGCTCCTCTAATCGATTCTAATTCTATTGGCTTAGCATATCTACCGTCAAGTGTCTTATGCTTAGTCTTCTTATCAGTAACGACAAAAAGGGTCGGAGAAAACTTGATCTTTCTTTGAATACGTTCACCATTCTCGTACCCAAGGTAAAGCAAGTTGTCTCCGACCATCTGAACATTGGTATAGAAACTCATTTAGTTACTAGTTCGTACTTTTTCCTAATGGCATCATCAGGTTCTACTATTGTAGCAAGAGTTTCTGAATAAATCAATACGTCTGTGTCAGTTGTGTAACTGGGCCAAGGCTCCAGTGTACCATCATCCTTAATTAGGTACGGATCCTGCAGGTGGCAATTCGGTTCCTCCTCCATCTGTTCCACCTTCGAGATCAGGTGCATTCCCGACCTCAAAATTACTACCATCACTTCCATCTTCATCCTCCAGTACTTGTTCAGCGTCTTTAAATAATTGTTCCATGTCAAGGTCAGAATCAGTAACTCCTGCAATCATATCTTCATGTTGCTTGAAGTTCTCTTCATAATTTTCTTCCTTAATTGCTTGCACATATTGATCAGCAATACTATCCAAAGGATCATATGCTGTTAGTACATGCATTGCAGGAAGATAAAAATCCTTATCCTTACTCAATGGTGCCCAAGGGAACCATGATACTTGATAACCCTTTTCCCTATTGAATACGATACCACCCTCATCAGATACAATATCTAATCTGAATGGTTTATGTAAATGAAATCCAATTGGTTCTTTGGTATCGGGATCTAAGATCTCTTTAGCCTCAGTGATTACTTCCTCACCAGACTTCAATAACAAAAGTTTTACACTCATTCTACGTTGCCACCCATCTGTCTCACGTTAGTAATATATGTATCACGAAGACTAGGTACTGGTTCTAGTATAGTAACAACCATGTTATGATTAACAGGAATTCTATTCTCTGGAGTAAGTGGACACCATGGTGAATAATTTACTTTCACTTCTGGATTTGTTATTAGACCAGTACCACTAAGTTCTGGTTGCTCATACTGAACCTTGTAGGGGAAGTTAAGTATGTAAGCTTGACGTGCACCACTGTCCTTATCAACTGCTTCCTGAACATCAGCAATAATATTATCACCATTGAACATGATGACAACCTTAACACGATCTGTATTAATAATTGGACCAGTCGTCTCAGGTGGTGTTACATTTATTGGTTCCTTCTTGGCCATGACTTAAAGCTTTATTAGATATTATAATAGGGAGACTGAACTTTGTCAATCCCCCTATGTATGTGTTAGATATAATCCTTACGTGTGTGATGATCAGGAACTATTTTTCCTAGTCGTACCACAAGTAATCCGTCGCTGAATTCAACCTCTCGTACTTCGGTATCATCTGAGATTGTCCAGACCCTAT
>Ga0208764_10002491_pt1 | contig 11549 bp, 13 predicted proteins | sample ETNtaG_18_FD_185762 | JGI IMG/M metagenome (GOLD analysis project Ga0208764, IMG submission 185762) | Marine microbial and viral communities from oxygen minimum zone, Eastern Pacific Ocean - ETNP201302SV91 (SPAdes) (version 2) | ecosystem: Environmental > Aquatic > Marine > Oceanic ... | reverse complement strand
AATGCATCACATAAAGTTTATAAAGGTTGTGGGCATAATGATATAGTTACTGCAGAAAAATTTAATAAAAGATTTATAGATGATATAATCTTATTTTCTTCTATATGAAGAGATACAGATATATATTAAACTATAACTTTAATATCAATTAACCCTTGAATTGGTATATTATAATCGCTAATATAGATAAATTAAATGAGACCATTTCACCTAGCTTTTCCAGTTACTGATTTAGAAACTACGCGATCTTTCTACGTAGATATTTTACAATGCAATGTTGGTAGATCTTCTAATAAGTGGATTGACTTTGATATGTTTGGACATCAAGTAGTAGCTCATTTGGTGCATAGCAATGATCATCCAGCAACCAATAGTGTTGATGGGGATGATGTACCTGCAAGTCATTTTGGGGTTGTATTGACGATGGATCAATGGAATCAATTAAGGGAACATCTAAGTAAATTTGATATTAAATTCATTATTGAACCTAAGATTCGATTTAAAGGAGAACCTGGAGAGCAAGCAACCATGTTTTTTCTTGATCCTTCAGGAAATGCTCTTGAGTTCAAAGCTTTTAACGACGACAAACAAATTTTTGCAAAATAAGGAGAGATTGTGATTCTAGACAAAACAGCAGTAGAGCATTGGGCTCCAGAGATTGGTGGTCAATTTTGGTGGAATGGAGTATTTTTCACACTCTTCTTTGTGCCTTTTATGATAATTCTTGGTAAAAAGCTATCGAAGGAAAATAGAGATTATATGCTTTATGGAATGGGTATTTATCAGTTAGGAAAAGTTGCTATAGTTCAAATGTCACATGTTTTATCTGATAATTATATTCTAGCCACGAATTTACCCCTTCAATTATGTAGTATTTCTGGTATTTTAGCAGGAGTAGTAGTGTTTTATCGTAAGCAAATATTGCTTGAATTTCTTTATTTCTTTGGTATTGTTGGATTTATTCATTCCATTCTAACTCCAGAATTTACAGGAGGTACAGCACCTTGGAATATTTTTGACTATTATGTAGGCCATTCAATGTTATTTATTGTACCTATATTTCTTATGATGTTTTATGGATTTAGATTGAGAGAGAATGCTTGGTGGACTTCGTTTATATATCTGCAGTTTATTGTCGTAATTGTTAGTCAGGCGAATGCTATCATTGGAAATGGTGCTAATTACATGTATTTAGCACAAGCGCCGATTGCTGATAATCCTCTTGTATTACAAGATCCTTATCATATTCTCGGTTTTGAGTTAGCTGCCTTAGCGCATTTTTATATCTTAGATGTTATTGCAAGAAAAGTTTTCAGATAAATGTCCCTTTTAATTACTTACTTCTGCGTAGCGCTTTTTCTATCATTTTTATGTTCTTTGTTAGAGGCTGTGTTACTATCTACACCAAGTTCTTATGCATCTATTTTAGCAAAAAAGAATCCACAGCACGGTCTTCGTCTTGAAAGATTTAAAGACAATATCAATAGGCCATTGGCAGCCATATTGACTCTTAATACGTTTGCACACACAATTGGCGCGGCAGGAGTAGGAGCTCAAGCATTGGAGCTGTATGGAGAAAGCTCTGTTGCAATTGCTTCGGGTATTTTAACCTTACTAATTTTAGTATTTTCAGAGATTATTCCGAAGACAATAGGGAGTGTTTATTGGAGAGGATTAATTGGAAATACAACTTTCATCATCCAAGTACTTATTGTCCTTACTTATCCGTTGGTATTATTAGCAGAGTATATCTCTAATTTCGGAGAAGACGAGGCAACGGTTACAAGAGAAGAAGTGATAGCTATGGCTGAAATGGGAGAAGATGAAGGGGTATTTGAAGAACAAGAGACAGATCTAATTGAAAACACCTTACGATTAAAAGATGTTAAGGTGAATGACGTAATGACACCTAGAACTGTGATATTTGCCTTAAATAAGGATATGACAGTCGGACAAGTACTGGATAAGCATGATACCCTAGATTTTACTAGAATTCCTGTTTTTGACACCAATTTGGACGGTATAGTGGGTATTGTAAATCGATATGACATCGTAAGTCGTCAAGCAGACGATCAATTTAGCACAAGAATGCATGAAATCTCTAAAGAAGTTCCTTCAGTAAATGAGAACGATCCAGTAGATGAAGTTTTAAGTCTTTTTATTCAAAATAGATATCATTTAGCTCTAGTACTTAATAATGACAATAATCTGACAGGTTTAATCACACTAGAAGATGCCATTGAAACATTGCTAGGTGAAGAGATTGTTGACGAACATGATTCAGTCGTAGATATGAGAGATTTGGCAAAATCACAGAATAATAATTAATTATTTGAGTTTTTGAATTACTACATTAACTTCTTCACCAGTTATGGCTAAAAAACAAACATTTACTTCAAAGTTAGGCAAAGACGCAAAGAACTCTAAATTTGTGAAATATATCAAGTCTGTTACATCTGAAGGCTCTGATAATATAAAATTTATTGATAGTATGGTTCGTCTTGATGATAACGAGAATATTGACCAAGCATTAAAACGTATGGAAGAAGAAGCTTCTGTTACATTAGCATTTGGTCAAGATCCTCAACCTGAAGAAGCGGTAACTGAAGATATTCCAGCTGAAGAAACTCAAGAAGAAGCACCTGCTGAAGAAGAAACTCCAGTAGAAGAAGCTAAAGAAGAACCAGCTGAAGAAACTCAAGAAGAAGCACCTGCTGAAGAAGAAACTCCAGTAGAAGAAGCTAAAGAAGAACCAGCTGAAGAACCAGCTGAAGAAACTCAAGAAGAAGCACCTGCTGAAGAAGAAGCTCCAGCAGAAGAAACTTTAGAGTCGGTACCTGAAGAAGATTCAGCTGAACAAGCTGATGAATCCTCCAAAGAATAATTAATTATTGGAGAGGTGGCCGAGTGGCTTAAGGCGCACGCTTGGAAAGCGTGTAGAAAGAAATTTCACGCAGGTTCGAATCCTGTCCTCTCCGCAATGTTTTTAAAGAAATTATAATGAATCATTATTAAGTTGTATTTATGAGATATATAATTCCAATACTTTTTCTTTCATTTATTATTGCACAAGATAGTGTTTATGATAAAATAGTAGAAGATCACGATAAAGCTGTAAAAGAAATCTTTGATGAGCAAATTGTAGAACAAAATAAGCAATTAGAGCGTATTTTAGCTAAAGAAGATTACAAGACATTAACTACTCAAGCATTGACTACTGGATTAGGGTTTATGTTAATGTGGGCATCAGACAGTCCTGGTCCTTGGCTTTTAAGCACCACTATAGTACCAATATTAAAAATAAGAAAAATTAATAAGAGTAGCGATTCTATAGAGATAAAAAATGAGAGAAAAAAGCGAGTAAAAAGAAATGCTCAGTTAGGATCTATTCCTATATACAAATGGATGATAGTATTGTTGCGAACACCCAAAGCAATACTTGATAATGTTTCTTAGTGAATGTCAGGAATATGAAAAAAGTAATTATTGCCTCAAAAAATCCAGTGAAAATCAATGCAGTCAAAGTAGCATTCAATCAAATGTTCCCCAATGCTGTCTTTGAATTTCATGGATTGGAAACCTCTTCCGATGTTAGTGATCAGCCTATTTCTGACAACGAAACCCTCCAAGGAGCGATAAATCGTTCTAATAATGCAAAGTCAAAATATGTAAATGCTGATTATTGGGTCGGTATTGAAGGGGGAGTTGATAAAAAAGATGATGAAATGGAAGTCTTTGCTTGGATATTTATTCAATCTGATGATATCAAAGGTAAAGCACGTACTGCGACATTTAATCTTCCAAGAAAGATTGTTGAGTTAATTAATTCTGGAATGGAATTAGGCGATGCAGATGATATTGTGTTTAATCGTAAAAATTCGAAACAAAAAAATGGGGCAGTAGGTATATTGACAGAAGATTTAATTGATAGAGAAAAATATTATACTCATGCTATTATTATGGCGTTAATTCCCTTTAAAAATATGGACCTTTATTTAAAATAATGATACTTTTCTCATATGTTTAAAGCACTAACAGAATTACGATCAAACACAAGAGAGTTTGGTCTAATATACGCCTTAAAAGATTTATTTAAGAAATATGGATGGAAAGTGGGAGTAGCATTGTTTTTTTACTACCTGATTCGCGATGTCACACTTTACATTATTATACCATACCTTATTTATAAGGGATTGATGAGTTAATATGAAAGTGCCTACAATGCTTAGAAAGTGGCTTGTATTCCACTTTTATGTTGATTATGCAGTTGCTATACCCATATTCTTTGGTGCCGAGCAAATCGCTGTATACTTTCCTGAATATCCATTAGATACAGTTGCTTTGAGAATTGTAGCTGCAGCACTATTTGGTATTGGATTTAGCTCTCTTCAAGCTTCGAGTTTAGATTATGACAATATGGTTAAAAAATTACGCTGGGCAGTGATTTGGTCTGGAACTGCATGGGCAGGCATTTTAATCTCGCTTGTTAATGGTGGACATCCACTAAATTGGCCTGTTTTTGTCACCTTTGTTTTATTCAATTTTTTATGGACTTACTATGCTGTCAAATTAGGTTCATTTAACAATTTCTTCGGAAGTGTTAAGAAGTTGTTATTTTGCAACTTTGATTAAGTATTATCTTTCAAGAAGGCCTGGCACTGAAACGATATTAAATTTTATATCAATTTCATCTTTGATTACTTTATCTTTTAATGCTTCTTTAGTGGTGGTTGCACTATTCCAGAAAGATTTAGCATCATCTAAATGCATTTCAGTACGATATTGAACCCCAAAATCAGCTCGATTAAATTGCATAGTTCCAGTTGCAGATTTAACGTCAGAGTCTAGATCTACAATAGCCGTAAATGTAATAGGTTTTGTAATAGATTTAATTGTTAAATCTCCAGAGACTTCCATATTATATTTACCACTAGATTGCTTTTCTAAAATTTTTGAGTTATTGATTTTTAGGGATGCAGTAGGGAAGCGTTCAACATGAAAAAAGTCTTCACTTCTTAAGTGTCCTATTAGATATTCTTTTTTACTGTCAGGAAGATCTATATTGGCCATAGATAGCATGTCTACAACAATAGTTCCAATAATATTAGTTTTATCCTCTAAAAATAAACTTCCTGTTTTTATCTTTAGATTTCCATTATGATTATTGTTAATAAATTTTAATCCACCCGTCCATTCTAAAGTACTCACCCTCTTATTAAGTATAATACTTGGATTTATATTGGCCTTAGTACGTCTTCCTTGCCTTGCTTTTATTGGCTCTGGATTTAAGTTAATTATGCGCTCAATAGATCGTTCTTGTTTCCTGTCCTGATCTCTAAGCATTTGGTCTTCTTCTATCATTGATTTTCTAATTTCTCTTTTAGCTTCATCGGTATCATTGATAGTTTGTGCCATTAATGGAATTATCATTACAGAGAGTGTTAGTAATATCTTTTTCATTAAAGTCCTTTGTTTGCTTTTAACTTTTTATCTAATAAATTGATGAGCAAAAAATTACTATATATATACAATTCATACAATTAAATTTAATATCAGGAGGCGTGGCAGAGCGGTTGAATGCACTGGTCTTGAAAACCAGCAAGGGTGAAAGCCCTTCAGAGGTTCGAATCCTCTCGCCTCCGCAATGAATAAACCTATCGTCAGATTTGCTCCAAGCCCAACGGGCTATCTTCATATTGGTGGAGCAAGAACAGCTCTTTTTAATTGGTTGTATGCTAAGAAGAATGATGGAAAATTTCTTCTTAGGATTGAAGATACTGATTTAGAAAGATCAAAATCAGAATACATTGATCAGATCACCGATGCTTTAAGTTGGTTAGGATTGGATTGGGATGATGATATTGTATTGCAATCAAAGAACAAATCACGTCATGAAGAGGTGGTTCATCAAATGATTGAAGCAGGGACAGCTTATCGATGTTTCTTATCGAAAGAAGAGTTAGATGACTTGCGCAAAAAATCAGAAGAAAAGAAAGAATTATTTCGAGTTCCAAAAACATACAGAGATTGTTCTTTGGATGAACAACAAGCGCTCATAGATGACGGTAAGTCTTTTACGGTGCGCTTAAAAATACCCGAGGGTATAACAGAATTTTCAGATTTAGTGTATGGAACTATAAAGGTTGATAATAAAGAGTTAGATGATTTTATTATTGCAAGATCAGATGGTTCTCCAACTTACAATTTTGTGGTCGCTATTGATGATTCTGATATGAATATTACTCATGTAATTAGAGGTGATGATCATTTAGCAAATACCCCTAAGCAAATTCTAGTATATCAAGCATTAGGACTAGAAATACCTACATTTGCTCATCTGCCAATGATATTAGGTTCAGATAAGAAAAGATTAAGCAAAAGACATGCAGCCACGAATGTGCAAGAGTATAGAGACAAAGGATTTACATCAACAGCAATCATAAACTATCTTTCTTTGTTAGGGTGGAATCCCGATTCAGATCAAGAAATATTTGATATAAACGAACTTGTTGATTCTTTCAACTTTGCTCAAGTTCAAAAGAAACCTGCTACTTTTGATGAGAAGAAATTGCTGTGGGTTTCTGGTCAGCAAATGGCAATAATGAAAACAGATGATGCCATAAGAGAGTTAGAATCTTTGGATAATAATTGGGGCGCTGATCAAGATAATCAATATAAGTCCGACGTCATTAATCTGATTAAAGATCGATCAAAAACTCTCAATGATTTAATTGAAATTTCAGATGTTTTCTTCAAGGAAAATATTGTATACGATAAAGAGATGAGTCAAAATATTTTGGATAGTAACGCTCTTAAAATAATAGAAGATTTACATCAAGCTTTAAGCTCAGAAGATAATTGGAAAAGAGATGTGCTCGAATCTATTTTTGACAATCTAATGACTCAACATGAGCTAGGGTTAGGAAAACTCATTAAGCCAATACGATTTTCACTTACAGGTCTTGGTTATGGGCCAGGTATTTTTGATATGATGATTCTACTTGGAAAAAGCAGATGTCTGAATCGTTTATCAAGTACTATGGACTTGATATAGTGTTTCGTTATCTTATTTTATTTGCTTTAATAGGCAATCTGTTTGCTCAATCAAATTTTCCAAACAATACAGTGCGTTTGATCAATAACGAAAAAACAAATCTTCATAGCTTAACTTCTAAAGTATCCTTTGTGAGTTTCTGGGCAACATGGTGTATTCCTTGTATTAAGGAGATTGATAAGCTTAATGAGTTTATTGACGACTATGAAGATGTATCGGTTATTTTAATTAACGAAGATAAGCCTGGTGATAAAGCCAAGGTCAAAGGGTTTGTTCGTTCTAGGAAATATCCTATTGATGACAATTATCATATCATATTTGATTCTGATCAGAAGCTATCTAGACAGTTTAGTGCACAACCTATTCCATTAACATTGATATTAAAAGATAATGAAGTTGTTTATCGAAAAAGAGGTTTCTATTTAGGCGATGAGATTGAACTAAAGAAACAATTAGAAGATGCATTAAATGATTAAGAAAGTATTCACTGCTATACTCTTACTTACATCTATTTATAGTCAAACAGATGTTTCAAATCAATTATCTGTCCGATATGGAGACAGCAAGAATGATTATAATTATAATGAAGTATATTTGGATACGAAATTGTCTCTTAATCGAGAAGATTATCGCTTGGAATCTATTTTTACTTTTGAAATAAGTGATCCTCCTGAAATTGGGTTGAAAGAGGATGGTCTTCGTAAATTTTTATTCGGATTTTATAATGATAAATTTTCATTTGAATTAGGGGATATATATCAGACCTGGGGAAGAGGGTTATTATTGAATCAATTAGATTATCAAAATCTAGATTTTGATACAGGTTCTAGAGGATTAGGATTGACATTCCAAGATGATTGGAAGACGGTCAATATAATTGCAGGGGATACTGCAAACAGAAAGAGTACAACAGTATTAGGAGGTTATGATCCTAGAGTACCTAATTATTTTGTAGACCAGTTTCTTTATGGAGCTGATATGAGCTTTGATCTTGATAAATCTAATATAGGATTTGCTTTCTTGTTTGTAGATGAAGATAAACGCAATTTATCTCATACCCTAACAAGCGCTCGCATAGATAAATCATATGAGAATGGTGAATTTTTTGTTTCTATGATTAATAAGGTTTCTGAAAAAGATCCTGGAGATTTGGAGATTTTCTATCCTGAAAAAGATGGTACAGGTTTTTATATATCCAACACCAACTATTTAAAAGATTGGGCACTAACTTCTAGTTATCGAAAGTTTACAATCGATGTTAACGATCCAATAATGCGAGACAATATTGTAGAGAATTATGGACAAGCGCTAGATATTCAACGTTCGCCAAGTGGTTTTTATCAACACACATTTAGATTATTAAGTCGTAATTCAAGAGAGGTGAACCTTAATGATGAAGTAGGGTTAGAAATGCAATTATTAGGACCGATTAATGACAATGTTAATATCTCAGTTAATTATATGAAATCAAGTAGTTCAAAGCGATGGTACAATGGAATGGGAATTGATAGTTCGCTATGGTATGGCGATAAAAGCTCTATGCCTTCGAGCAGTCAAGAATCCTATCCTTTTGAAGAATTATTTATTGAATTAAGTGGATATAACGCAAGTGGAAAAGCGTTCTATAAAGTTGGTATAGATTTTCAAGATCAAGTATTTAATGTATTATCTAATTCCGCTGAGGTAAAATCATTTGAAATAACCCAATCATTCACATTACCATTCTTGGTGAGTGTTGCTATTAATCCATTATGGAATGTTGAATTTCAATTAGAGTTACAAAGACTTAAAACAGGGTTTGATACAACGACTATTTCAGATGTTGAAGGAATAGATGATAATAGTACATTTTATTCTCTTCTATCAGAAGAATATCAAAAAAATATATTTTTGGCATTATCAGCAAATTATAAACAAAAATGGTCTTTTAATGTTGCCCATGAATCAACCAATAGCGATGAATCTCTTCTCAACAATAGTCCAGAAAATTCATTTGATAGCGCTAATCAATGGAATTCATTTTCTATGGCATATAAGTTTAAATCTGATCATACGCTCGAACTATTTTATGGTTCTATTCGCGGTGGATTGGATTGTACAAATGGAGTGTGTCGATATGTACAAGCCTTTGATGATGGCATAAGAATTGACTACAGCCGTAATTTCGACTAACTTATTACGTTTTTAAAAATAAACCTTTTTAAATAAGGAAAAATAGAATGACTAAACACTATAAAAAAGTTTTTATACTAACAGCAGTTATTAGCTCTATGCTGATTCTCTCCTGTTCAAATGGCGGTAGTAGTGTGAATGCTTCTACTGATAATACATCAGAGACTGGTGGAAATGACGGTTCAGCAGTAAATGTTAAATCAAAAATTCTAATGGAGCTCTTTACATCCACAACATGTGGACCTTGCTTACCACAAAATACAAAATTGAATGATTATTTAGACCCTACATCTTCAGTTTATGCAGATGATCTAGCAGATGATTGGATTGTTTTAAGATATCACGTATGGTGGCCTTCTTCTGGCGATCCTTACTATGATTTTAATCCCAGTCCGGTGATTGATCGTGAAAATTACTACAATGCTGGTTATGTGCCTCATATGTATACACAGGGATGGACCGATTCTGGTAGTACTGCAGCTACATGGAGAACACATGCAAGAGCAGAAGTAGATGGAGTGACTCCTTTTAATGTCCAAATAAGTGGAACAAGAGATGGTTATAATCTTAATGGAAATGTTACAGTTTCTTCTGCTGGAGATGTAAATAATTTAGGATTTAAATTATATGTTGCTGTTACTCATGATAATTCACAGTATGCAGCACCAAATGGTCAAACAGTATTTGATCAAACATTTATTGATTTCTTAACTCTTGACAGTTCTTCTGGTTCAGTTTCTTATGGAGAACCATTAAACTTGGGCGCGGGTGAAACGTATACAAAAAGTTATAATTGGACTTTAGATAGTACTTGGCCAAATAATTCAGCTGTTTCTTGGAGCGTAGAAGACTTAACTATTGTTGCTTTTGTTCAATTTGATAATAGCGGACCTAATGAGAAAAAAATCTTCCAGGTTGAAGCTCTTCATTTTGATTAATAAGTTTCAGTCCTATTTACATATGCGCCCGTAGCTCAATTGGATAGAGCGTCTGGCTACGGACCAGAAGGTTGTGGGTTCAAATCCTTCCGGGCGTACACATGTCTATTGAAAATCAACTAGGAGCTGTTTCTCATGAAGATTGGATGCGTCGTGCTCTAAGTATTGCATCAAAAGGAATGAGAGAAGATGAAGTGCCAATCGGCGCTATTGTTGTCTATAAAAATAAAATTATAGGTCAAGGTTATAATCAATGCGAATCGTTAAATGATTCTACTGCTCACGCAGAAATGTTAGCCATTACATCAGCATCTAACACATTAGGAGATTGGCGACTGAGCGATTGCACGATGTATGTCACAAAAGAACCATGTTCTATGTGCGCTGGAGCTATTGTTAATAGTCGTGTTGGTGCCTTGTATTTTGGTTGTTATGATGAAGATTTTGGTGCTTGTGGATCAAAATTGGATATTTGCGGTAATCCTGCATTTAAAACGCCTAGCGTTGTTAGGGGTAATGTTTTGGGTGGAGATGCTCTGGTATTAATTCAAGAATATTTTTTCAAGAAAAGAAAAAAGAAAAAAGATTTAGAATTTTAATTAAAGCAAGTATGGTAAAATTGCTTTTCTATCTTTAGGATAATCATCAAATGTTTCATTGTACCATTTATGTCCAGCTATAGCTCTTGGAACAAGATTTGCTATAGTCCATACAGCGAAAGATAGTCCAGCTAAAGACCATGTCATAATAGCAAATGCTACCCACTCTATAATTTCTCCTAAATAATTTGGATATGATACATACTTATACATAAATCCGTTTGGAATATGATAGCCTGTTTTATTAGATCTTAGACGCAATAAAATATTATCAGATTTGATATTAATAATAGCTCCTGAAATGAATAAAATTATTCCTAATATAAAATTCCATTCATAGATGTATTCTGATGGATATGTTTCTATAAAACCTAAATAATAGCCATTAATAGAGCCATTAACGACATTGAACATCAATGCTAACAACATAATCAAAAATGGCATTTTAGCTGGATTTTTTTGCCTAAAAGGGTATATGACGCTTCGATTAAAGTAGTGACCAGCCCACAATAAAAAAAATACATATGATGCCAAGCTTTTTTCAATAGGACCAACAAAGAAGAAGTATCCAACCATAATAGGTGAGATTATTTCCATAATTATCCATCCCAATTGACTTGGAATCATGATAAAAAACCAGGATCCCCAATTTGTTTTAGCAAACTTACCGTAAGGTGCAGGTATTTTTAACAAAACAAGGAAGGTGATAATCCCCAAAATGAACCAATAGTTTAGTCCTGTTTCATAAGAAATCTGTAACATTGGAAAGAATTTATAACTAATATT
>Ga0208764_10002489_pt1 | contig 11555 bp, 20 predicted proteins | sample ETNtaG_18_FD_185762 | JGI IMG/M metagenome (GOLD analysis project Ga0208764, IMG submission 185762) | Marine microbial and viral communities from oxygen minimum zone, Eastern Pacific Ocean - ETNP201302SV91 (SPAdes) (version 2) | ecosystem: Environmental > Aquatic > Marine > Oceanic ... | reverse complement strand
CGACTGTCAGATGTTGCACTCAAAATGGCGTTAGAGGTGGATCAGCAACTGTCCACTTCCCAATCTGGCACCAAGAAATAGAAGACATCCTTGTACTCAAGAACAATAAGGGTACAGAGGATAACAGAGTAAGGAAATTAGATTACTCAGTTCAGATCTCTAAACTATTTTACGAGAGGTTCATCTCTAATAAGGAGATGAGTTTGTTCTCTCCACATGATGTTCCAGGTTTGTATGAAGCTTTTGGAACAGATAAGTTTGATGATCTGTATACTAGATTTGAATCAGAGAAATCAATCCCACGTACAACTGTATCAGCACAAGAACTCATCCTTGATCTATTAAAAGAGAGAGCAGAGACAGGACGTATCTATATCATGAATATAGATCACTGTAATGATCACTCATCCTTTAAGGACAAGGTTACCATGAGTAACCTATGTCAGGAGATCACTCTACCTACAGATCCTATTCATCACATTGATGATTCTGATGGTGAGATAGCATTGTGTATTCTATCTGCTATTAACGTAGGTAAGATCAATCATCTCGAAGAGATGGAAGAACTATGTGACCTAGCAGTACGTGGACTAGAGGAACTCATTAACTATCAGGAGTATCCTGTACAGGCAGCGAAACGTAGTACACACTACAGACGTTCACTTGGTATTGGATACATTGGTCTCGCTCACTACCTTGCTAAGAACAAAGCAAAGTATGCTAGTGATGAAGCTTACAAGATGGTACATGACTTATCAGAATCATTCCAATACTATCTTCTTAAGGCATCTAATGCTCTTGCTATGGAGAGAGGAGCATGTGAAGGATTCCAGCAGACCAAATACTCTGATGGTATATTACCAATAGATACTTACAAGAAAGATGTTGACACCATTGTACCGCACGAACTTAACCATAACTGGGAAGATCTGCGAGCAGCAATTAAGGAACACGGTCTCAGACACAGCACCTTATCTGCACAAATGCCAAGCGAGAGTTCATCCGTTGTCTCTAATGCAACTAATGGCATTGAACCACCGAGGGACTACCTCTCCATCAAGAAGAGTAAGAAAGGACCACTCAAACAAATCGTACCTGGCTACCCTCATCTAAAGAATAACTATACGTTGCTCTGGGATATGCCTAGTAACGAAGGTTACATCAAGGTGGCTGCAGTGATTCAGAAGTTCTTTGATCAAGCGATCAGTGGTAACTGGTCTTATAATCCAGAGAACTATGAGAACAATGAGGTACCTGTGTCAGTAATGGCTACAGATTTACTCAACACATATAAGTATGGGTGGAAGACTTCTTACTATCAGAATACATATGATGCTAAGAAGGATGACGAACCATCACATCCAATTGGATGGTATGATGAAGAAGAGCAGAAAAGTAAATTGGAAAGTCTAATTTGTGACATTGAAACTGCTGATGAAGACTGCGAATCTTGTAAAATTTAATTATGTATTCAGTTAGTAATGAGGATAAGTTCAAGGGGGTAACGGTATTCAATACCAACCCCGTTGATTCTACGAAGCAACCGATGTTCTTTGGACAACCATTAGGTCTTCAAAGATATGATGAGTATAAGTATCCTGCTTTTGATAAGTTAACACAACAACAGTTGGGATATTTCTGGAGACCTGAAGAGGTTTCTCTCCAGAAAGACAGAGCAGATTATAAGTTGCTCACTAAAGAACAGAAACATATCTATACTTCTAACTTGAAGTATCAGATTATGCTAGATAGTGTACAGGGTAGAGCTCCAGGCATGGCATTTATGCCATACTGTTCACTTCCAGAGCTGGAAGGTGCTATGAATGTGTGGCAACTAATGGAGATGATCCATAGTCGTTCATATACATACATTATAAAGAACGTATACCCTAATCCAGGTGATGTTTTTGACACAGTACTTGGCGATGAAAAGATACTAAGTCGTGCAGACTCAGTAACTTCAAGTTACAATGAACTTATTAACCACGCACATGAATATGACAGCGGGAACATCTGGAGGATGGCCACGGAAGGACATCCCAACGGGACTTATGACAGGAAAGAACTCAAAAGAAAACTATACAGAGCAGTCATCAACGTCAACATTCTTGAGGGCATTAGGTTCTATGTCTCCTTTGCTTGCTCGTTTGCATTTGGTGAACTCAAAGTTATGGAAGGATCAGCTAAAATTATCTCTCTTATCGCCAGAGATGAAAGCCAACATCTTGTCCTTACTCAACAGATCATCAAAAACTGGGAACAGGGTGACGATCCAGAGATGGTTACAATCGCTAAGGAAGAAAAAGGACATACGATAGAGATGTTTAAGAAGGCTGTCGATGAAGAGAAAGCATGGGCAGAGTACTTGTTTAAAGATGGTACGATGATAGGACTGAATGAGAAATTACTATCACAGTACGTTGAGTTCATTGCTAATCGTAGGATGAAAGCGATAGGATTAGATCCTATCTATGATATTGGTGCTAGAAATAATCCTTTACCATGGACACAGTACTGGTTAAACTCTAAGGGTCAACAGAATGCACCACAAGAAACAGAAATCGAATCCTATGTCGTCGGAGGAATCAAACAAGATGTCGAAGGAGATACCTTCTCAGGATTCTCCCTCTGATGAAATAGAATGGGACATAGAAGAGTTGAAACGTGCATACATTGATGCTGCAGAACAAAGTTGGGACACATTTTCTGGTGGATGATACTAATTGGAGAGAAGAATACAAAGCATACACTAGTAGCAAGAGAGAACTAGAGTTGCTTGAGAATGGACCTAAGAGTCTATCTCAGTCATGGATCATGGGTGCTCTCCACAATAAGTGGAAGAAGATGAAAGGATATAAAGATCCAGAACCACCTGATTGTCAAAGTTCTTTACAGGAATGGGAAGAAAGTATTAAAAGATACAACAAAGCTTGACTATATAATATGGGTATGCTAACATACCTATACGTTCATCTCTAAAGGAGACGCAAGTAAGCCGACGCGGAACGGATCGTTCATCCCATGCCATTTCTTCTCGCTACTCTCTTATCTTGTGAGGATGCTAATGAACTCATCGTTAAGATGAGAACATATAGAACCTCAGAGGAACACAGATCTGAAATGATTCAGATCGTGCAAGATAGTACCAGTAACTGTGACTGGGACGCAAACGCCGACTAAAGGAACGGATTAAAAACCCAACTACTTTAGGAGTAAAAACAATGGCAAAAGTCATCTATCGTGGAAACGAGTACGATACCACTGAGTATCGTAAGGCAGTGCTTGAAGAAGCACAGCAGAACAGAAATCATGATCTCATGTATCGTGGTCTCAGAGTTACCAAAAAGGTAGCACTCGTTTCTTAAGTCACTTACTTATCAAACTATATCCCTGACTACATACTGTAATCGGGGATATTTTTTATGCAAAAAGGAAAACTGAAAATATTAATTGATCAGTTGGAGACGCTTATTGAAGAATTAAAAGTAGAAGTTTACGCAGACAAAGATTCATACCTTGACTCCAACGGAGAACAGTGGTATAGTGGTGATGATGACGACGGTTATGCAGATTGAAAGTTAGCATAGTAGGAGCAGGTAACGCAGGAATTTTTACAGCACTCTATTACTCATGGTATGGCAGAAAGAAAGACCTTGAGGTAGAATTAATATACAACCCTGATATACCACCCGAAGAAGTTGGACAAGCAACATTACTAGGAGCACCTGAGTTACTTTATCAAGGCACTGGTGGTGCTTCTGCTTTAGGTACAGGATTTAATTATTACGACAATCATATACATGCCACCCCTAAGACTGGGATATTATACGAAGGGTTTGGTAAGGTAAACGATAAATTTATACATGCGTTCCCTGCTAACACATTAGCAATGCACTTCTGTCCTTGTGAGGTACAGAGGTTTGCATTAGAATCAGGTCGCTTCAATGTGGTAGAGGGTAATGTACCTGACCCTAAAGAGGTTGATGCTGATTATGTTTTTGATTGTAGAGGTACACCCAAAGACTTCACTGGATATACTACACTTAAAAGTCCTATCAACTCTGTCATCTTAGGTAAACCTAAGTGGGATAGTAAAGAGTTATGGAGTAGGCATGTTGCAACTCCTGATGGGTGGGCTTTTGTTATACCTATGGATGAGAGCTCTCCTTCACACAATGGTGCTGTTGGATACCTATACAATAATGAGATTACAAAAACAGAAGATGCCAAAAAAAATTTCCAGCAATTTTTTGACGTAGAGGTCACAGGTCAGAAGACTTTTAAAAGTTATATGCATATGAATCCTGTTGATGATAGGGTAATACTTCAGGGTAATAGACTATTCTTTTTAGAGCCAATGGAGTCTACGGCAACAGAAACTTACTTAGAGTGGGCACGTAGTACGTTTGGTGTTATAATAGAAGGGAAACGTACCAAAGATGATGCTATCAAGGGGATGAAGAAGTATATAAGACAGATCCAGAACTTTATTCTATGGCATTATCAATTTGGATCCAAGTATGACACACCTTTCTGGGAACATGCTAAGAATATGCTCTTCCATGACCCTCTCTTCGATAAGTTCCTTGGTAAGGCTAGTACATTAAAGTTAGAGGAATGTGAAGAGGTATCCTTTAACAATTATAATAGTGGTGTTACTTGGAAAGGTGATGGGTATTACTCAGCAAGTCTTGTCTATTCTGTATGGCCACTTATGAGTTTCAAAAATTGGCATGAAGGAATGAACATATATAGGACAGTGACATGAAAATTATGAAATGGAATCAGTTAGTCAAGGAGATTACGAGAACCCCTGGACCTATAAAGGTACAACTTTTTCTTCTAACGACATTGACTCTTTCTTCGGTTTTGTCTACAGGATTACAAATCTCCAGTCGGGTAGGCAATACATCGGCAGAAAATATTTTACCCAGTGTCGAAAGCCTAGAGGTGGGAAACGCAAAGTTACGTCTGAGAGTGACTGGAAAAAGTACTACGGAAGTTCTGCAGAGCTTAAGTCAGACGTTAAAGAACTTGGACGTAACCTTTTCAGACGTGAAATCCTCAGTCTCCACCGAACAAAAGGGTGGGTAAATTATGAAGAGACTAAACAATTGTTTCTAAATAATGTGCTGAGTGAGGAGGAGAATTATTACAATTCTAACATCCTCGGACGCTATATGAAAAAGGATTATTACAATGAACAACGCACCGATAGCCATAAAGAATCAGTGTAACAACTTACTCGATTGGGTAGAAGCACGTGGCAATCAACTAGTGTCGGATAAGTATTATGATGACATGTATGCACTGTATATGGAGTGGCATGAGTGGGTTGAGGATCCTAACCCTAGCATTTTGGTGATTGGAAAATTTGATGAAGAGATCTGATTTACAATACATCTATGAGTGGGCGGTACAAACTGATTTTCCTTTAAGAAGAGCACCAACCGCAGTTGGATATTCCAACAAAGATATATACTTCTGCTGGTTAAAAGCCATATATAGAAACGGTGCCATAGGTGGCGTAAGGAAGTCTGTCGTTAAGGATGCTAGAGCTCAGGAGATTCTAGACCAAGACGAGGTAGTTTTCTCAACCGTAGCTTGCTTTGAACCAGGCACAGAACTAGGACCACATAAGGATCCACCAGTATACGAACAGCATTACAGAAGAATACAAATACCATTACACATCCCATCCGATGATTGTTATATGATTTGGAGAGGAGAGAAAGTTCTCTGGGAAGAGGGAGTACCTCAACTCTTTGATGTCATGGATGAACTTCATGAAGGGTATAATTATTCTGATGATGATATGATTTTTTTGTTCATAGACATTAAATACGAAGATGACAACAGTACGTTGCAAGAGGTGTAACACGACAGTAACATCAAGGCATGAGCATGACTACAGGGTATGTGGTTGTGAGAATCAGACCTATGTACAAGGCAGTGTTATGGGAGGTAATGATTTGAACGAAGTTGTTCAGATTGATACTCGCATTAAGGAACCTGAACTTAAGTTAGGCACAGAGGCACCCAAGAAAAGAAGAACTAGATTGATTGATGTAGATATTAGATGAAGGTACTACAGTATCCAATAGCCATAACCTCAGCATCCTTAGTCCATCTTAGGAGAGAGGTTGGTATGTTTGAACCGTTACCTGGTAACATGTGGATAGGTATCCATGATGAACCTGAGAATACTATTGAGAAGTATGTTCTAGATTCATATGATTTATATCTTAAGGAACTTTATCCAACTGCTATAGGATTTGAGTGGTGGTTCCATCATATCAAAGATGATAATAGTATGATAGGATTTCATTCCGATCATGATGAGATGTGGAGACGTGATAAGGATGGAGAGATGAAGTATCCTCTTGTCTCTACTGTTACCTATTTGACAAATCACATCAGTCCTACTATAATATGGGATACAACCACAGGTTCTAACGAGAGAGAGGTAAGAAATTGTCCACCTACTAGGGTAGCATTCTCTATCCCAGAGGAGGGAAGGTTCTTAACTTTTGATCCCAGATATATACATGGGGTTTTACCTTACAGCAAGGATAGAATTACCCTAATGTATAATGTATGGGACTACCGACCTGATGCACTGCATCGTGTAGACAAGAGAACATTCTCTAAGGACTGCCACTTCTTTAGTAAAGGGGAAGGCAGAATTCCTACTGCATGGTTAGGTACAACTGAATCGGTACAGGTAGACTTGTGGGGGAAACCAATCTCCTTTAAGGTTCCTGAAGGTGCCAATGTTGAGGGAGATTTTTGGAGTGTTACTCAATGATTGAAATTACTGAAGCGGATCTTAAGGAAAAAGAAAATGAATATATAAAATTAGCAGAGGAAGGTGAAGTTATCCTGGTTGAAAGACCAGATGGCACCAAAACATTGATGGTACCCCAAGACCCTAGTAAGACAGACTATTGGGATGACAATCCCTGTGACATTTAAAGTTCAACAACAAAACGTATGTACAACGTCTACGAAGAACACATTGAGATTCTGGAGAAGGAGAATGAGAAGCTTGAAGAGCAGCTCCTATTCTATCAGAAACTAATAGAGTATAAGACTTATGGTCCACCCATTCATTCAGCTGAGCTAAATAATAGAAAATAGTTTTGTGTAATGGATTGGATCCCTCATATTGTAGTCAAGGCATCGAAGGATGCTTGTGCTGCAACAACAACTACTGCTTTAAAGACGTTCGAGACTGGTTTTCCAGGTCATAAGGCAGTAGTTCATTACATTGGTACTTGTGTGGAAGCACAGACCTTCATTAAGAAGTGGTGCAAAGAAGGTGGCCACAAACTTGTGCAGTATCTTCCATCCATTAGACAGTCAAGGATTCACCATGAGATCCTTAGGGGAACTAGACTACCTGTTGTACTCATCAGAGGCACAGCAGTTTTTTATGGTGACATGAGTGACTACTCTACCACTAAGTTATTTGGTGGTGCTGTATGGCCAAGGTACAAGGCTGATAAGGTAGGGGATAAAAAGATACAGGTATTAGAACAGGTTGATAAGACTGTGCTATTTGTAGCAAAACCTATGCAGGTTATCAATAAGGTTAATGAACTCTTCCAGCATGAGAGGGAAGATATTGATACTAATTCTGGTGGGTATGGTCTAAAGAAATGGGATAGTCAGACCATCGTTATGGATGGAGAGATCTTTAAGCAAGCATCTGGCATCTTTAACATGTTATACCAGTGGGATTCATCATTGATGGCTAAGTTCAGTAAGAAGAACTTCGCATTGTATGAGACAGTACCATGTGGTAACAACTACGCTAAGAAGTTAAAGAACGAAGAGAAGACTGAGGGTGGTGAACCTGCCACTATACTTAAGTATATTAATGCTGCAATCAATGAGGATTGGGAAGGCATTAGAGGGTGTATGCAATATAGGATTGACGGATTGAAGAAGACGTGGTAGAATAACGGCTATATATAAACAGCATTAAAAACTGTTTATGACTGAGCCCGTTAAGGAGGAAGTAAAGAAGAAGGAGGAGCCGAAAGGTGCCCTAGGTAAACTAAAGTCTGCTCTGTTACCAGATGCCGATGAACAAGCGGCAATCATCAGTACAGCTGTCAGAATCACAGTACTTGCCTGGTCGGGCGGAATCTTGACGTTAAATTACGTGTCGATTCCAGGAGTACCGCAACAAAAAATAGATCCAACTTTCATAGCTTCAGTTTTCACAGGAGTTTTAGCTAGCTTCGGAATTCAGACCGCTTCTAAGAAAGGAGACGGTACTATGAAGATGGATAAGAATGGCAATGCTGTTAATGGTAACGGTGTTCCACCTGTTACTGCGAAGGACATAGAAGCAATCATGGCGAAAGCTAGTGCTGGTCCTGTTCAAACCATTCGTATTGAGCAAGCACCTCTTAAAATTACTACCGATTCAAAACCCCAAGAACCCTATAAAATGTAGACCCATGCAAAAAATTGTAAATGTACTTGCTATTGCGAGCTTCGCTGTATCTGGTGCCGTTGTTATTGGTGGCGTATCTGTATATGTCAATCGAGGAAAAATTATTGATAACGTCAAGTCTCAAGTCATGTCTAGTGTGGCTGGTGCACTTGGTCCAGCGATAGGTGGAGCACTACCTACTGAAACTGGCCCTGCTATGGCACCACCAGCACCACCTCAGGGAGCTGCAGGTCTAGGACTTCCTCAGTAATGGCAGTAGATCACTGCATAGATGCAGATGAGACAAGGGAAGAGAAAATAGAAAGAGCATTAGCTATCTTTCTAGAATCTGTTCACAAACCTGACGCTGCACTTCGTGGTTGTGCCCATAATCAGAAATGTTATCATGAGCTGATGATGGTACGCAATCATGTGCTAGACTACCTACATAACATGAAACGTGAGGAACTCTACCGTGAATGGGAGACTGGATAAGGTAGCAATGACAGATCGCTTAATGAAGATCAGCAATGGTCTTCATAACAAGCACTGGTACCCTGAGTGGGATAAACGACAGAGGGGTGCCGCACAAAGAATTTTAATGAACGTCTTGGAAGTCCTTGACGAATATCATAGTTAGATGAGTGAGATACCGAGGATACAAGTAGGACATATCTATGAGATAGGTGTACCAAACATCTATAGTTATTACGTACCTCATTACTATGCCCCAACAGTAGTAGCACCAGGTCACCCTAGTGTACTACAATTCATCGGTAGACCTGTAGTAGATATACCAGGGTGTGTTCAGGCACACAGGGAAGAGAATAGAAAGACAAAACTTCTACCTGAGTTGGCTGATGATGATCCCAATGAAATAATGACCTTGTGTCCTGATGGATTCTATCCAACATATGATGCAATGAATTATGAACCAGAGCAATTAATAATACAGAGAGAACAGAAGGCACCTGATGTTGTGCCCCCACCAGAACCACCAGGAACCCCTGAGACACCCGAAACAGGTTCCATAACACCAGAAGATCCCCCTTGCCCTGGTCCTCAGTCACTACGTGTTGGTGCTGTTGGTCCCAGTGAGAAAGAGAAAGTAGTTGGTCATGAACTACAAAAGAATCCACAAGGTAAACTAATCTGTGTAGAATTGTATGAGAATATTGGACCAGTAGAACAGTACCTACCCTCTGCTCAAGTTGCTGCCACTACTGCGACGATTGCTACTGTGGCTGGGGCCAGTGCCCTACTTGCCAAACCCCTAGCTGATCTGCTGCTGAGAGTTTTTCGTCCTGCGATAAAGAAGGCTTTGACCAAGGTAAACGCAATCCTCGGAAGAAACCCTTACCGCCCGACTCAATCTGAGTTGAAGACGAATGAGTATCGGAAGAAGAAGGGGGAAGCTCCGATGAATTTTGCGAAGAGACACGCTGATCGGATAAAGGCTGAGAAGAAAGCTCAACAGAAGAAGGAGTAACTCCTTGTGGATTCGGTGTAAGACTATGTTGGTGTTGTGCTACCACTCCAGGTGGGTTAACTAATACAACGTCAGCACATACCTTAGCGTATGGTGACTTGGGATGGAACATAATACCAGCCTTCATAAGTTCACCACAATTTTTTAGACGAGCTATCTCAAAGTCTAATCGTTTGTTAGCAGTTGCCTGTGCCATTGCTGCTATGTTTGTTTGAGCAGCTTCCTTACATAATGCTTGTAGTTTCTTATCTAATGGACGTGACCATGTAGCAGACATACCTAGAGATACATTGTAGTTCTCTGTCTGATTGGTACGAGTAGGCATATAATATAAAACATTTCCTGGGTTATCGATCTGTCCATCGTCGTCAGCATCATGCACGTCATAGACAGGATCATCATAGTATCTTTCAAAGGGACGCTTGAAAGCACCTGCTCCTGTCACATAGGGAGTGATGTTCATGGTAGCACCTTGACACTGGATTCCACCACCATAGGTGTTAGTTATATACGGTCCTTGTAATACTTGTATAGCTTGGTTGGTAACTGAGCCCGAAGAGTTGGCTATGGGATTTGCAGTTGCTGATACACCACCTACGTCAGCTGCATAGGTAGGTGAGCATGTTAGTAATGCTACTGCTATTGTTGGAATATACTTGTCGTATCTGTGACGCTTGTTACGGTGGTGTTTCTTTGAATCACGGTGTGCGTCTGGAGCCCAGGTCCAGAATAATGTTCTGTGAATTGAAAGGCTGCTCCTGGAGTGCTCTGTACGAAGTTCGGTTTGTTTGTTGATGATAGATCTAATCCAGTCCATGTTGAAGTCACACCATTAGTGGTTACATTTTGATTTGTTGTCGCATCAGGTGCAACGTTAGTGGATCCTGCTTCTAACTCAACCCCTGTCCCAGAGACAGAATAAGTCCAGCCTGTAGCATAATCCATGGAATTTATCGTCTCCGTTACGGTAGACGTTGTTTCCGTATGACTCGTCATCGAGCCTTGGGTGAAGTTAGGGACCACGGGCACTGCATGTGCGGCTGAACCGCACATAAACAGTGTCGTTATAGCTAACTTCCTAAACACCTTATCTAATTTGTAGTTCAGTTACAAATTGACCTGTAGTATTAGTACCTGCACCACCACCAACTGCAGTCAAAACATGTGCCGATGTTATAGTACCTGTACCAGTTCCAGTACCAACTGCTGTTGCTGACTGGTTGGAGTAGTCACTAAGAGCACCTACTGCTGGAGCAGTAGTTTCAATAACGTCTCCTTGGATGAACGATTGACTAAAACTATATGCACCGCCAGCAGTTGTCTGGCTTGCTACACCAATAGAGCCTTGTCCAACTCCTGAAGTCAACGTACCAAGACCACCGACTTTATTGTCAGCAGTGTTACCACCAGCAACGTCCATAGTTACACCAGAACCTGAAGCGGTGTATGTTGAACCGATTCTTTCAGCTGTATTATATGCAGCTCCCGTATGCAAGTTCACACTTGATGTCATACGATGAGTTATATCTGCGAATGCGGGACTAGTGAATCCCATTAACATAACAAGAGGAAGTAATTTTTTCATTTAATGTACACCTTACCCTGTAATATATGTATATT
>Ga0208764_10002487_pt1 | contig 11556 bp, 9 predicted proteins | sample ETNtaG_18_FD_185762 | JGI IMG/M metagenome (GOLD analysis project Ga0208764, IMG submission 185762) | Marine microbial and viral communities from oxygen minimum zone, Eastern Pacific Ocean - ETNP201302SV91 (SPAdes) (version 2) | ecosystem: Environmental > Aquatic > Marine > Oceanic ... | reverse complement strand
TGGGGTAAAGCCAAACTTATTTGAAGCTTGTTGCTGTAACACAGAGGTCCTTAGGGGCGACTTAGGCGATCGTTTAATCTTCTTTTTTTCAATCTTTTTAGCTAGCATTTTGCCTTCTGAGGCTAATTTTATCTCGTTGATTTTTTCATCAACCATTGATTGAGATTTGAATGTAAACTTCTTTACTGGCTCATCACCTATTTTTGATAGCTTTGCTTCAAACTCAAGGGTTGATAAAAGCTCTGCTGAAATTGACCAATATTCTTCAGGAATAAAAGATTCTATTTCACTCTCCCTTTCTACGATCATTCTAAGTGCAGGGCTTTGAACCCTGCCTGCAGAATGATTATTGCTAGGAAACAACCTCCAAAGAAGTGGCGATAAGTTAAAGCCAAAATGTCTATCTAAAGCTCTTCTTGTTTCTTGAGACAACACTAAGTCCATAGCTATTTCTCCAGGGTTAGCTATAGCTTCATTTACTGCTTTTTTGCTAATTTCATAAAAAACAGCACGACTAATTTTCTGTTTATTGTCAGCCGATTTATTTCTTGGGGTAAGTATATCTGCTACATGCCAAGCTATAGCTTCTCCTTCTCTATCAGGGTCTGTTGCCAGAATTATCTCCTCACAGTTTTTTGCTGAAGATTTGATTTTCTTAACAGCGTCTTCTTTCCCTGGGCTGATGATGTAACTCATCGAGTAGTTATTATTTGGATCTATAGCATCTTTTTTTGGCAGTTCCCTGATGTGCCCAATAGTAGGAAGTACTTGGTAATCTTTGCCCAAATATTTTTCTATCGTTTTTGCCTTCGCAGGCGATTCAACTATTACAAGTTTGCTCATAATTATGGTTTCTTATATAGGACAACTAAGTCCAGAGGGAGTGATTATAAATACAAAAGATTAATTAATTCAACGTTTTTGGTTTTTCTATTGATTCATCTCCCTCAAATGAGTGGAGACGAACCTCAATAGAGGGCTCTTGAAATAACATTAAAATGCTAAGCGCTTTCACCACTTCAATATCCATTGGTTCAAAGCCAATCGAGGTTAGTTTGTCAATTAGGAGTTCTCTTTTTTGAGGGGTTAACAAGCCAAACTTTTCTAATCTTGTTATATAGTTTTGGCACTCTTCATCCAAAAGAGCTTTTTCTTCTTCTGCAAACACCCTGGTCGAAGAGTGGCTAGGACTAGAAATTTTTGTTTTATTTGAAGGGTCTTTAAAAATTTCTACCCAGTCCAGAGCATGCTCAATTGCGTTTTCTTCAAACCCAGCACCTAATAGGTGCTTTCGCGTTGCAAAATTACTGGCAGACTCTTTTTCAGGGTTTTCAGAATAGTACTCGAAAAGATAAAGCAGTATGTCTAGGAAGTCTTCTTTGAGGTTTTGATTCATTTTATAGAAGATAATTTTATAGGTTGAGGATGTACGAAAAACCCCATAAGGTCAAACTCTTTTTTGACTGATTATTTTTCTCTCGCAACAGATGTTTTGGAAAAAAACAACAACATCATGATATTATAATTCTCCCAATTTTTTATGGTGTTTATAATAAAGGAAGCCTGACATGCTTAAAGATATGGAGTTGCTACAGTTTCCAGACGAAAGGTTGAGAAGAGTTTCTCAGCCCGTTGAAAAATTTGACGAAGACTTAAAGCTCTTGTCAAAAGAAATGTTAAAAATCATGTATCAATCCATGGGGATAGGGCTTGCTGCGCCACAAGTTAATAAGCCAATTAGGCTAATTGTTCTTGATGTTAGTGAAACAAGAAACAAACCAATGACGTTTGTTAATCCTAATCTTGAAAAAGTTGAAGGCATTGTTGATAGCAGCGAAGGCTGCCTTTCTGTTCCGGAAATTAGAACAACAGTTCAAAGACATAAAAAAATACTATTATCTGCACAAAATATTGATGGTTCTGAAATTAAAATAGAGGCTGACGATTTATTATCTATTTGCGTTCAACATGAGATAGACCATTTAGATGGCAAGCTTTTTATTGACTATGTGTCAAGCGTGAAGCTTCAAAGGTTAAGAAAAAAGATAGCAAAACAAAAAAAACTAACAACAGAAAAACCTAAAGGGACAACAGTCAAGATAGTTTAAAGTGAGCAGGCGCAATGATTTCTGATAAAACTATAGTATTTGCAGGCTCCTCTTCGTTTTCATTAGAACCATTAAAAGCCATAGCTGAGTTAGGCTTTCAATCTGTCAAAGTTCTGACTCAACCCAGCAAAAAGAAAGGCAGGGGGTTAAAAAACCTTCCAAACCCAGTCATGAGACTAGCAAAAAAACTTGATCTCGAAACATTTTCGTTTGAAAGTTTTGATCGAACTACGGCTAAAGGAAAGCTCAATGCTTCATCATCAGATATTCTCCTAACAGCTTCATATGGAAAGGTTATACCCGATTGGTTTTTAGATTTTTTTACTCTAGATGTTTTAAATATTCACCCTTCACTGTTACCGACTTGGAGAGGGGCGTCACCCATACAGTCAGCAATACTAAATGGCGATAAAATAACAGGAATATCAATTATGAGGATGACACCTACCCTTGACGAAGGACCTGTTTTTTTATCAGAAGTTGTTGAGATTGAAAAAAACGACACTTCGTCAACCCTCTCATCCAGGCTATCTGGAGTAGCTGCTAACACAATAAAAAAATCTTTGGAGCTAATTCTGTCTGGAGAAATCCAAGCCCTAGAGCAAGATCATAATGAAGCAACTTTCTCAAAAAAAATATCAAAAGATGATGGAAGGATCGACTGGAGTCGAACAGCAGAATCAATAGATAGAATGGTTAGAGCTTATAATCCATGGCCAGTAGCCTTCACATATCTCGAAGAAAAATACCTAAGAATCTGGGATGCATCTCTATCATCAGACCACAACAATTACAACAAACCTGGAGAAGTGATTGAGCAGACTGACTCAGGAATTCTTGTTTCTACAGGTAACGGCAACCTTCTAATAAAAGAAATCCAACTAGCTGGAAAAAAAGTTATGAGTGCTAACCATTTTACAAAAGGCATGGATTTAAATAATAAAAGCTTTAACTAACTGATGTCTAAACTAATGAAAACGTTTCTTCCCTTGGTTGTTACTTTGTGCTTTTTAGCGTTTAGTTATATCGCTAAAGCTCAGGGGCAGGGATACTCATATTTTGAGAATGGAGTATATTATAGCGATATACAGATTCCAGTTCGTTTCGAAGGGGAGCAAATAAAAGCGCTTGAGTCAGGCATTGTGTTTAGCCTAGAGTTGAATCTCAAAATTGTGGATATTAGAAACTGGCGTTTAGATAATAATGTTGGAGAATTAAAACAGACCTATAGAGTAGAATTTAATGCTTTTACTCGTCGCTATACAGTTTCAAACGAAAACACAGGAAGGCAAGCCTCAATGGCGATGATTAAAGAGGTTAGCGATTATTTAGGCACAATAAAAAAATTACCATTGGTGGATGACTCATTATTAGATCTTGATGCAAACTACACAGTGATATTAGATTCTAGACTTAGAGCTCGAGGAATGTCTCAGTGGATGACTACAATTTCCTTTTGGAGGGAAAGTTTAGATTCAGATTTGGAGCAAATAAGATGGCAGCTATTCAAATAAAATCTAAAACAACAAAAAGAATAATATTCTCGCTTATTTTTTTGAGCATCGGGTCATTATTAGCTTTAATGTTTGCTGCAGATAATCCAAACGAATTAAACAAAATGCAATCATCACTCTTGGCGGTTAATGTTTTTTCATTTGTTATATTTTTATTCATAGTCGCTTTAAGCACAAAGAATCTTGTTAATGATTTTAGGCAAAACAAACTAGGAGCCAAACTAAAAGTAAGGATGGCTTTAGCTTTTGGGGGGCTAGCTATTGTTCCCGCTGTTGTCCTATTCTTTTTCGCAATAAATTTTATGAACAAAGGAATCAGTGTTTGGTCTGATGCAGGAGTAGAGCAAGGTTTAAATAATGCTTTGATGTTGGGGAGGTCTGCGTTGGACGAGAAAATACAGCAAGGCTTATTTGAAACAACAAATATTGCTTTAGAGCTTCAAGGAATTGAAAATATAGACATTCAATTGAAAGAGTTGGTGCAAAAATCAAATGCAGAACAATTGGTTCTCATGGATTCAGAGCCTCAAGTGCTCGCATCGGGCTCAGGTCAAATTAATAGACTTAGTACAAGAATTCCAACATTGCTGGAAATCGAGCAAGCAAACCTAAAACAATCTTGGACGAGCCTAGATTCTAGCCCTGATGGCTCATACCTTATAAGGGTATTGGTACCTGTTTTAAGTTTTTCATCTAATCAGAAGCCATTGTATTTACAAGCATTTTTTACTGTTGACCCAAAACTTAGCATGATGGCGGATTCTGTAGAGGAAGCATACGCTCGCTATGGAAGACTGAGTTTTATGAAGAGGCCAATTCAATATAGTTATGTCTTAACATTAGGGATAGTAGTGTTATTAGCCTTGTTGCTAGCAATCTATGGTTCAATTGAGTTTGCCGACAGGCTGGTTAAACCAATAGAATCAATTGAAAAAGAAACAAAGTCAGTGAAGCAAAGCATTAAGTTTCCCAAAACACGTGATGCTTCAGATGAAATAACAACTCTTGTTAATTCATTTGTTCAAGCACAAAAAGAGGCCGCCTGGAGTGATGTTGCTAGAAGAATGGCCCATGAGATAAATAATCCATTGACACCAATTCAACTATCAGCCGAGAGAATTAAAAAAAGGTATTCTTCTTCTTTTAAAGGGGAGGATCTTGATTTCATAACAAACTCAACAAACACGATAGTAAACCAGGTTGAGGTTTTAAGGGAAATGGTTAATGCATTTGGAAATTTTGCAGAAGAACCAAGTTTAAAAATAGAAAGTGTCAATTTTTCTAAAATAATTGACGAGGCTGTTGGGATGTATTCAAAGGACAATATACATATAAGTTTTAAAAAGAAATATATAGACGAAACTACTGTAGATGGAGATGAAAAAAAACTTAGGCAGATACTTAATAACCTAATCAAGAATGCAATAGATGCCCTAAGCACAACAGAGAAACCCAAAATTATGATTTCTACTGAAAAAGTTGAAATTAACAATCAAAAATTTATCCAATTAGTAGTGCAGGATAATGGAACCGGTTTTACAGAGAAAGACATTAACAAAGTATTTGAGCCTTATGTGACATCCAAGCCCAGGGGGAAAGGTCTGGGTTTGACCATAGTTAAAAGTATAGTTGACGAACATCAAGGTCAAATCAAAATAGAAACCAAAAAAAACGGCGCAATGGTAAGAATTAGGTTACCTCAAGCGCATTCAGTAGAAGAGTATCTGTAAATGGACAAAAAGGAAAAGTTAATATTGATTATTGATGATGAAGCTGAAATAAGAAACATCATCAAAGAAATATTAAACGATGAGGGCTACAACACCCTAACAGCTGCATCTGCAAAGGAGGCAAAAAAGATTCTGGAAGAGCGGTCACCAGATATGGTTTTCTTGGATATATGGATGCCAGAGCAGGACGGTATCAGCTTGCTAGATGAGTGGTCAAAGAACGGTAAAAAAGATTTTCCAGTAATAATGATTTCAGGGCATGCAACTATAGAAACCGCTATAGAAGCAACCAAGCTTGGAGCTTCAGATTTTATAGAGAAGCCTATTTCTATAGAGAAACTTCTTAACACAATTGATTCTCTTTTCTCAGAAAAAACAGAAAATGAGAAAGAAGACATCCTGACTTACATAATTAAAAACAGTAAAAAATTCTCAGATATTTTTAAGAACGTCGTTAAAGAAGATCTTGGAGATAAGACCGTTATTTTATTGGGCGAAGATGGAACCCAAAAAGAAGGCTGGTCTCAATATTTACATTTTAAGAAATACAGAAATCACACGAACTTTTATGTTTTACAGTTAAATCTTTTTGCTGTAGATAACAAAGATTCTTTATCGTTTAGTAAAGAACTTAATAGAAATCTTGAGCTCCTCAACAATCCAGGAGTATTTGTCGAAGGCTTCCACCTTTTGGATTTATCTTTTCAGACCGAGACCTTAAAAGCCATAAAAAACAGTATTAATAGGGGAAATCAGCTCTATATAAGCTTAAACGATGAAAGCCAAATTAAAACCTTTTCATTTGCTGATATCCAAGTTCTAAACATCCCCCCACTAAGAAGATATCTTCATGATGTTCCAGAACTATTAGACCTTTGTGTAGAATATTTTAGTGAAAAAGATGGCCTAGCTTATCGAAGATTTAGTTTAGCAGCACAAAACATGCTAACTAAGTACCCCTGGCCGGGAAATATAAAACAACTTATAGACATGGTGCATGCCTTATTGATTAGAAGAGACAAAGAGATTATTAATGTAGAGGAAATTGATGAGGCTCTTACATTACAAGGACCCAAGGGCAATTTGTTGATAGAGAGCAATATCATGACTCTTAGCATGAAAGAAGCCAAACAACAGTTTGAGAGAGCCTTTCTTACTAGGCAGTTGGAATTGGTAGGTGGAAAAATAAGCGAACTATCACGTAGAGTGGGCATGGAAAGAACAAACCTTTACAGAAAGCTTCAGTCACTCGGCATCAGTTATAAAAAGAAAAAGAGTTAGGACCGCTCTACATTTTAGATGGAGAAGAGACTCCAAGCAGACTTAAACCATCTTGAATCACTATTGATACACATCGCAATAAAATAATCCTAGCATTTCTCATCTCATTATCTTCAATTACAAACTTCTGTGAAGCATAATAAGAGTGAAGTAATTGAGCAATTTCTTTTAAATAGTTGGAAAGTTTATTAACTGCCCTCTGATCAGCCGATTTTTTTATAATCTCAGGATACTTTTGAAGCATAGATATCAGCCCAGACTCATGCTTACTATCAAGGGATCCAATATTTTTTATACCTAACTCTTGATTATTTTTATACCCTTTTTTTTCTATCTCTTTGAGCACACTAGATATTCTCGCATTAGCATATTGAATATAATAAACAGGGTTTAGGTTGTTTTGTTGCTTCGCCAGCTCTAGATCAAAATCTAAGTGTTGATCAAATGATCTGCTCACATAAAAAAACCTTGCTGCGTCAATACCTACTTCCTTATAGAGCTCTCTCATTGGAATGAATTCCCCAGATCTTGTAGACATTTGTATCTTCTTTTTTCCTCTAAAAAGCGTAACAAACTGCATTAGAATAATTTCCAGATCCTCTGGGTTAAGACTCATAGAAGCAAGACCACCTTTCAATCTATTTATATAACCATGATGATCTGAGCCAAGAATATTAATTAATTTGGCAAAACCTCTGTCTTTTTTATCAGCATGGTAAGCAATATCAGAAGCAAAATAAGTGCTTCTCCCATCATCTCTTAATACAACACGGTCTTTATCATCACCATAATCAGTTGTCTTTAACCAGGTTGCTCCATCTTTTTTAAATAGGGTGTTTTCTTTTTTTAATTTTTTTAAGGCTAGGGTAATCTTAGAATCCTTGATCATAGTTTTTTCTGAGAACCAATGATCAAACTCTACGCCAAAATCGCTTAAATCTGATTTGATTATTTTTACCATCTTATCAACGACAGAAACTGTAACTTCCTCAAAAACAGATTTACCAATAGAATCTTTAATTATTGAGACAAGAGCATCTGCCTCTTTCTCATCATCGGTTTCCTTGACCTCAAGATCAGAAGACAAGAGTTTATTAATTTCTTTAATTGTCGTTTTAGGAACAACCTCTGTAAGATTCCCAATGTAAGAACCTTGGTAACAAGCTCCGGGTATCTTTAACAAAGGTTCTTTTTTGTTTATCAGAGCCACTAAAACACTCAAAACAAGAATATCAATTTGTCTTCCTGAGTCATTGATATAGTATTCACAACTTACAGTATGGCCTGCTTTCTTTAGAATTTTTGCCAAAGAGTCACCGTATGCTGCATGTCTTCCATGACCAACATGTAGAGGCCCAGTTGGGTTTGAGGAAACAAACTCAAGAAGAATAGAGCCCTCTGAATTAGGTGAAACTGAGCCATAATTGCTTTCTTGTTCTATGATAGAAATTAAAAGATCAGCTTTTGTTCTATCATCGACAAAAAAGTTAATAAATCCGGGAGGCACAACTTCAATTTTGTTGAGCCACCCCGTGCTCTCTATTTTTTGGGCTATAATTTCTGCTACTTTAAGCGGCTTCATTCTGGCTTCGCCGCTAATTTTTAGCGCAACATTTGAGGAAAAATCTCCATGGTCTGATTGAGTGGATTGATTGATTTCTATTTTAAAATTATTGATAAGATCTTCTTCTATAAGATCACTTTCTTTTATGGATGTTTGTATCAATTGTCTTAGTTCGTCTTTCATTTTTTAGCTTTAGGACATATCCAAAGGGTCTATATCAATTTGCCATCTGACCATATTATTTCCACCATTTCTTTCTAAAAACAGATCAACTTTATTGATAGTGTTGTGAAGTTTCTTTTTGTTTGTATTCAATAGTAATATTTGACCCCTGTATTTTCCTAACTTTCTTTCTATAGGCGAAGAAACAGGACCTAAAACTATAGTTGTATTATTCGGTATAGTATTGCAAAACCTAGTTATCTTAGACAAAAAATTAAACATTCTTTTTTTGTTTATAGATTCTGCTCTTATTAAAACAGCTCCATTATAAGGAGGCCATCTCCCTTCTCTTTCTAGAATCGCATTTGAATAAAAGGACAAATAGTCTTTGGTTATAATTTCTTTAAGCAAAAAATTATCAGGATTGTTTGTTTGGATAACAACCTTTCCTCTTTCATCTCTTCTGCCTGCTCGACCAGATGCTTGATAGAAATGCTGGGCGAAACGTTCTCCACTTCTAAAATCACTGCCAAATATGCCCTGATCAGCATTGACTATTGCAACCATTGATAGGTTTGGAAAATCATGCCCCTTAGTTAACATTTGAGTTCCTATTAGTATTTTAGCCTTGCCACTCCGAGCTAAATTAAAAATTTCTTCCCTTTTTTTTATAGAGCGTGTTGAGTCTCGGTCAACTCTTAAAACAGTTTCTTTAGGAAACTGCTCTTTCAAGCATTCTTCAATCTTTTGTGTGCCTTTTCCAATAACAATATTTTCAGCCTTACAGAGACCACATAAACCAGAAACAGTTTTTTCAAAAGCACAATGATGACATCTCAGAAGCTTATGTTTTTTATATAAAACCAAGCTGCTGTCACATCTAGGGCACTCCTCAATATGCCCACACTCACTGCACATAGTTAGAGGGGCATAACCCCTTCTGTTTAAGTAAATTAAGACTTGCTTATTTTTTTTAAGCTGGGTTTTTATGTCATTAATCAGTGGTTGAGCTAATCCTTTGTTTGTTTGATGAACCCTAAGATCAATAACTTTTGTTTTCGGCGAGAGGGTAGAGAAGACCCTTTTATTCATCTCGACAGAAACATACTTTTTATTTTCAACATTGTGCAGAGATTCAAAAGATGGCGTAGCTGATCCTAGAACTAATTTAGATTGATGATCTTTTGATTTAATTACTGCGAGATCTCTCGCTGAATACATTAAGCCTGTTTGTTGCTTATAGGACTGGTCATGCTCCTCATCAACTATAACTATCCCAAGTGATGAAAAAGGGGTAAAAATAGCTGATCTTGTTCCAACAACTAGTTGAACCTTACCTTCTTTTGCTCCAAGCCATATTTCTGCTCTTTTTTTTGCGCTTGTTCCAGAGTGTATAATTTTTACCATATCACCAAAGCGGTCAGTTAAGACAAATGAAATTTGAGGAGTTAATCCAATTTCAGGAACCAAAAAAAGAGCTTGATTGCCTTTTGATAGCTCCCTTTCTATTAGCCTCATGTATATTTCAGTCTTCCCGCTTCCGGTGATCCCATTAAGTAAAACAACATTATTCATTTTCAAATGTTTTTTACATTGAGCTAAAGCAGTCTTTTGGGTTTTGGTTAGAGTTTTTCTTTTTTCCTTAAGCGAGCTAAATAAAGAGATCTCTATGTTTTTTGGGTGTTTGGACTCTCTAAGATATTTTGGGACGGCTCCCGCGTAAATATTTCCAATTGGATAATGATAATATTTTGAGCACCAAGCTATTATTGCTCTGGTTTTTTTATCGATTATCGGCTCTTTATCAAGAATCTCTATAAAAGGCTTTAATTTAGAGCTCTCTACGCTAGAGCTTTTGCTTATAGAATGGATAAATCCAAGCCTTTTCTTTTTTCCAAACGGAACTAGAATACGCTGACCAATTTTAGGTTTTATTTTAGCTGTTGGATTGATTTTGTAGTCAAAAAGAGTTTTAACAGGAGCTTGGATAGCGACATTTAAGAAGATTTTATTCAATACCCTAACGAGACTTTATGCCCTCACTTACCCTATCTAAACCAGCAGATAAATAAGCAGCTTCCGATCCTATGCCAAACCGCAGATAACCATCCATGCCGTAACAGTCACCCGGAACTATCAAAACACTTTGTTCGGTTCTAAGCTTGTGCGCAAGATCCATGCTATTAATATCCATTTTGTATCCAACAAATGCCATTCCACCCGCCCTTGGCGGTACAAATGTAAATAAACCATCGTGGTTATCAAGCCATGACTGGAATAATTGCAAATTCTCTTTCAGCATTTTGCTTGACCTTGATAAAACCTTCCCCCTAGATGATTTATCCATTATCTTTATTGCTATTTCTTGAGATAAAACTGAAGCGCAAATTGACGAATAGTCCTTATGCGCCCATATTTCCTCAATTAGTTCCTCCTTGGCTACTAACCAACCAATCCTTAAACCTGGGTGTGCAAAAGATTTAGATAAACCACAACTAACAATTGCTTTTTCATAAAACTCTATAAAGCTTTTTGTTTCATCCCCCACAAGCTCTGATCCTCTGTATACCTCATCAGAGTGCACATAAGCATCATTGGATCTCGCAATATCTGCAATTGCAGACATTTCATCATCAGTCATCACAGATCCTGTTGGATTGTTGGGGTTACATATTGAGATTAGTTTGGTTTTAGGTGTGACAAGGTTTTTTAATTCATCAAGATCAAGGTGCCAACCCAACTCTTCTTTTAGATTTATTGTCTTTATTTCAGCCCCAAAGTTTTTTGCCAAGCCAGGTATTTGCATATAGTTGGGCAAGGCTAGAACCACTTCATCGCCTGGTTTAATTAACGCCCAGGCCATAACAAAATTGGCTTCAGCAGAACCGTTGGTTAGCAGTATGTTTGATTCTTTTGTTTTTGGGTACCAATCTTTAATAACCTCAAGTAAGCGAGGATCTCCTTGAGTATAGCCATAGTAGATCTCCATAGATAAAAATTTTTCAATCTCGCTTTCATCCAATAAGTCTTTTATGGACATTGGGTGATTGCCACTATCGCTTAGATTAAAGTCCACCTCATTTTCATAGATGGATTGAAACCGTTCCATTTCAAATCTTACAAACATAGTCATGAGAATAACATACTCTGAAAGCTGGGATAACCGCCTTTATTTATAGTTCTTTAATTGATTGCAC
>Ga0208764_10002486_pt1 | contig 11556 bp, 8 predicted proteins | sample ETNtaG_18_FD_185762 | JGI IMG/M metagenome (GOLD analysis project Ga0208764, IMG submission 185762) | Marine microbial and viral communities from oxygen minimum zone, Eastern Pacific Ocean - ETNP201302SV91 (SPAdes) (version 2) | ecosystem: Environmental > Aquatic > Marine > Oceanic ... | reverse complement strand
GTTAATCTAGTAAATGAACATGAGTTTGGAAATGGTACCAGTATATATACGCGAGATGGGGATGTAGGAAGAACTTTTGCAAGCAAAATTAAAATTGGAATGGTTGGAATTAATATTCCAATACCTGTCCCAGTCGCATACCATTCTTTTGGAGGCTGGAAAAAATCTTTATTCGGCGATCAGCATATGCATGGACCAGAGGGCGTTAGATTCTATACTAAGCTAAAAACAATAACTTCAAAATGGCCTTCAGGTTTAAGATCAGACCCGGAATTTGTAATGCCAATAATGAAATAAGTATTCAATGAAAAAAAAAATTACATTAATAGGAGCGGGACAAATAGGAGGGACATTAGCTCATTTAATAAGCATCAAAGAACTAGCAGATGTCATACTCTTTGATGTAGCTGAAGGTTTAGCAAAAGGCAAAGCTTTAGATATAGCTCAATCGACATCAGTAGATGGTTTTAATGTCAGCTTAACTGGAACGAGCAATTATGATGATACAAAAAATTCAGATGTAATTATTGTTACTGCGGGAGTTTCAAGAAAACCTGGGATGACAAGAGATGATTTGCTTGAAACGAATTTGAAAATAATAAAACAAGTAGCAGAAGGAATAAAAAACACATCACCAAAAGCTTTTGTTATTTGTATTACAAATCCATTGGATGTTATTGTAATGGCATTACAAAAATATTCGGGCTTACCAACAAACAAAGTTGTTGGAATGGCTGGAGTATTAGATACTTCAAGATTTAAATATTTTTTGTCACAAGAACTTAAAGTCCCGACAAAAAAAATAAAGAGCTTAGTATTAGGTGGGCATGGTGATACTATGGTGCCAATGCCAAATCACACAACAATCAATGACAAAGCGTTAATAAAAATGATTAGTAAAGATAAATTAGATCAAATAGTTGACAGAACCCGTAAAGGCGGGGCAGAAATAATTAAATTATTAGAGAAAGGCTCAGCATTTTATGCCCCAGCAGCTGCTGGAGTCGAGATGGCAGAATCTTATTTAAAAAACTTGAAAAAAACTTTGCCATGTGCAGCACATTTAAATGGAGAATATGGATATAAAAATTTATATGCAGGAGTACCTGTTGTAATAGGCGAAAAAGGAGCTGAAAAAATTGTCGAGATTCAATTAAATAAAGAAGAAAAAGAAAATTTCAATATTTCAATTAAGGCAGTTAAAGAACTTTTTAATGCAGCTCAAAAAATAGATAAAGATTTAAATGAGTAATTATTGTATTTGATAGTGAAAAAAATCATTAATAATTTTTTAGTTATATTGGTAATTATTCTAGTCAGCTTATTTGCTGGGTATGAAAATCCAGGTTTGGTTGAAATACCAAAAAAATATGTCCATTTTCTCCTAAAAAAAATAGGATTAAGAGATAATTTTTTAAATAAAAAAATAAACAATGGAGATTTTGCAAGCCATGAAAAAAATGAATTTACTGAAATTAAAGGAAATTCATTTTCATTAATTTTATCAAAAGTCAGATCTTTTAAAGGCAAAAGTGCTTCACTTATAATAAAAAGCGGAAATGCTAAAGAAGCAGAATATGAAATTTTTACACAGGATGGATTTTTAATTACAAAAGAATATATTAAAGAAATAAATTTACCATTTTTTTATTATGATAATCCTCGCCACTCTAGTGGTGTCAAAAGTGTATTTGTAATGAATGATGAATATTTTGCATTAATCTCGTCAAAAAAGATTTCTTGTTTGTATGCTTCTTTAATTAATTTAAAAAATGCAAAAGAAGTAATTAAAAGTGATTGTTTACCAGATGAAGAACTAGCAGATTTTGATGCGCTTGGAGGTGCATATTCTAAAATAAATGATGGTATTTTATTAACCATAGGTGTCCCTACTCATAAATCAGAAATAATAGCTCACTTATCTCAGCTAGATTCTTCTATATTTGGAAAAATATTATTTATAAGTGATAAATCTATTTTAAATAATGAAAATGAAAAAGTTGAATATAGTATTTTTTCTTCTGGGCACAGAAATCCACAAGGGTTAGTCGTAACAAAAAATGTAATCTTTTCTTTGGAACATGGTCCGCAAGGAGGAGATGAATTAAACAAGATAATCGAAGGAAGTAATTATGGATGGCCTATAAATTCATATGGCACAAGGTATGATGACGGAAAAAGTTATCCAATAAATAAATTTAGCAGTAATTTTCAGGAACCACTTTTTGTTTTTCTACCCGCAGTAGCTCCTTCTTCATTGAATGTGTGCCCAAAAAATTTACAAAACTACTATAAAAATAATAATTGTTTAATGGGTTTAAGTTTAAGAGAAATGTCGGTTTTGATTTTTTTGCTTGATAGTAACAGTAAGAGAGTAATAAACGTAGAAAAAATTTTACTTGATAAAAGATTACGTCACTTTGGTTTAAATACTAATAGCAGCTTATTTGTAGATAATGAAAATAATTTTTATATAACTGCTGATGGTGATGGGTTATACAAAGTAAAGTTTGATAAATTTCGTTAATGAACAAGAGTATTAAAACCAGCAATTTTCAAGAAAAAATATTAATTTTTTTTCTATTTATTTTTTCATTATTAATTAATCAATATTATGGCAACAAGGGCATATTTCCTTTAGACAGCTTTTCACATTTTGATACGGGCTACAGAATATTGATTGGAGAATATCCGTTTAGAGATTATTGGATAGTCGAAGGTCCGTTCATTGATTATTTGCAATCAATTTTTTTTTATATATGTGGGGCAAATTGGCAAAGTTACATATTACATGCTTCGCTTATTAACGTAATACTTTCTATTGTTACTTTCAAAATATTAAAAGATTTTAATCTTAATATCTATTATTGTTTTTTTTATTCTATTTCTTTTTCTATCCTTGCCTATCCTACAAGTGGAACGCCATTTGCTGATCATCATTCAGCATTTTTTTCAATATTAGGAATATATTTTCTTATACTAGGAATAAAAAATAACCTTAAAATTTATTGGTTTTTATTTCCATTTTTTTTAGGTTTTGCTTTTTTTTCTAAACAAGTACCGTCCTCTTATATAATTATATTTGTATTTTTTATTTTAATATTTTATTCAGTAATTAATAAAAAATTTAATTGGATTAAATATTCATTTTTTAGTTCTGCTTTATTTATTTTCATTTTAGTAATGATTGGTAAAATTCAAGGAATTAGTTTTAATTCCTTTATGGATCAGTATATCTTTTATCCACGAACATTGGGAGCAGAAAGATATCAAGATATTGAAATTTCTTTCAAAAACATTTTTCTCAACTTCAAATTTATTTATATTTCTTTACTTCCTTTGCTATTTACTAATTTGTGGAAAATTTTTTCTGAAAGAGATTATTTAAGAAAAAAAGATTTTTTATATTTTTTAATTTTATTCTCTTTAGCTTTATCATTAATTTTGCATCAATTATTGACGAAAAATCAAATTTTTATATTTTTTTTAATTCCAGTTTTGGCGGCTTTTTCTCATATAACTTTACTTAATTATCGATTTAAAGAAAAATTTTTCATACCATTAATAATTGTACTTTGTATATTTATTACTTTTAAATATCACTTACGTTTTAATGAGGGCAGAAAGTTTCATGAACTTCGCAATATTAATTTTAGTTTATCGCAACCTGGAAATAAAATTGATAAAAAGTTCTTTGGTTTACAATGGATTAGTACAGAGTTTAGAGATAATCCAAAAGAAGAAATTAATTTAATTTTAAAGACTATTTCACATCTGCAAAAAGATGAAAGAAAAAAAATGCTAATGACACACTATGCCTTTTTTTCTGTGGTTTTAAATCAAAAACTTTTTTCACCAACAAGATATTATACAACACATGGCGTTTCCCATCCCACAAAAGATAATAGATATTTTAAAACATATCAAAATTTTTTTATTAAAAAAATTAAACAAAATAATATAAACGTTATATATACGATGAAACCCGTAGAGCGCTATTTTTTGAGCGAATTATTAGGAGACAAATGTCTAAAGACATCTAGTATAAACAGTATATTAGATGAACACTTAATACTTGAGTGTGATAATTTAAAAATAGATTAAGAAAAATGATAACGAAAAAAGCTAAATTTATACATGTTTTAAAAAATGTTCTTTTTAAAAAAATTGAACCTGTGAGTATCGTCCACTTTTTGACGAATAGATGTAATGCACGATGCTCTTTTTGTTTTATTGATTTTGATGATCCAAATACTTTTAAAAATGAATTAACTTTAAATGAAATTGATAAGTTAACCAAGAGTTTAGGAAAATCTTTATTAAATGTAAATTTAACCGGGGGCGAACCTTTTGCAAGAAAAGACATAATTGAAATTGCAAAACTTTATGTTCAAAATACTACTGTTCAATCGATTTATGTAACAACAAATGGCAGCTTACCAGATCGCGCAGAAAATTTTGCAAAAACTATAATAAGTTTAGAAAAAGATATTGAACTAACATTTCAAATTTCTATAGATGATATGCCTGATGAACATAATAGAGTGAGAAAAATTGATAATCTTTTTGAAAGTTGTATTGAAACATATCAAAGATTAAAAAAAATTGGCAATCAAGTGAATCCAATAGTTAGTATAACAGTAAATCATGAAAACCATGAAAATGTTGAAAAAATTTTCAAATATTTAATTAACGAATGCAATGTTAATTCAATTAAATGTACTATTGTTAGAGATGAAGGTGTTTATAAAACTCCACAAGATAAAAAACAAAAAATTTACCAAGCATATTCTTGGTTGACACAACAAATTAATGAATTAACTAAAAAAAAAAAATTAAACAATTATAATATAAATTCAATTCAAGGCAAACTGCATAACGAGAAAGATAAAATTTCGTGGGATCTAATAAAAAAAATGTATTTAAAACCCAAGTATATAAGCCCATGTCACGCAGGCAGTTTATTTGGAATTATAACTGCTTCAGGACAAGTTTATCCATGCGAAATTTTGGAGAATAAAATGATCGGAGATTTAAGAAAGAATGATATGAATTTTATGAAAATTTGGAGCAGTGCTACGGCGAATAATACGAAAGAATTTATTTTAAAAACAAAATGTAATTGTAGTTATGAATGTGCTTTGACTTATAATATTTTAGGCAATTGGAGATATCAGCCAAGTTTAATTAGTTCTATTTTAAAATTTTAACTATATTTTTTATGAAGGCATCTACAAACATTATTATTCCGGCTATAGAACTAAATGACGAGTTAGTAAAAAGTTTAACAGAAATTAATAAGATTAATTTTTCTAATTTTTTCGTAAGTATTTTGCTTGATAAAAAACCAAAAATAAAATTGCCAAAGTTAAAATATACAGTAAAAAAAATTATAGTTGGAAAAATTAATATGTCGAAAAAAAGAAATATAGCAGCTAAGAAATTTAGATCAGAATATATTGCTTTTCTTGATAGTGATGCTTACCCAAATAAAAATTGGTTAAAATTAGCAATAAAATATTTAAGAGAAAAAAAAGGCGATGTAGTAGGAGGACCAGGATTACCTTTTCCAAAACAAAAATATTCTGAAAAAATATCCTATTTTTGCAAAAGATCTTTTTTTGTAACCGGACATCTTAATTTTAGAAAATATAAAGCAAAAAAGAGGTGCTGTGATTGGCTGGAATCATGCAATTTAATTATGAAAAGGAGTTTTTTTTTAAAATATGGGGGCATGGACAACAATAGATACACAGGAGAAGATAAAGAATTTTTTCAAAGAGTAAGAAAACAAAAACCTGATTTAAAAGTTTATTATAGTCCCGATCTTTTTGTTTATCACAGAGAGAGAGAAATATTTGGATTTTTTTTACAAAGAATGTGTTTCGGAATGGATTTTTTGAATCTAATAAAAACTGATACGGGTCCAAAAGGTTTTCAGCCATTATTTCCCATCACAATTTTTTTGACAATTTTATTTATATTAGTTTCAAGAATTGATTTAATTTTGAAAATAGAAATTTTGTTAATATCGATTCTAATAATAAATTCTATAATTTTAGTTAATATAAAAAGCTATATAAAATCATTAAAAGATCTAATGTTGACAGTTATTGCCATAGATTTTGCTAATATATTTTTTGCATTAGGTGGAATCATAACTCTTTTGGGTTTAAAAAAAGCATTAGTAAATAAAGTTTACATTTATTCTAGGCAGAGAAAAAACCAATGAATATCCACGAATACCAAGCAAAAGAAATTTTAAAAAAATTTGGAGCTAAAATTCCCAATGGTATTGTTTTTTTTTCCTCAGATGAGATAGATAATAAAATTAAAAACTTAAAAGTAAAAAAACTTATTTTAAAAGCCCAGATTCATGCGGGAGGAAGAGGAAAAGCTGGCGGGATAAAAACAGTTAATAATATTCATGAATTAAAAAAAGAAGCTAAAAATTTATTTGGAAAAAAATTGGTAACACCTCAAACAGGGGCAAAAGGAAAAAATGTTAAGACATTGTATGTTGAAGAGTCATGCAATGTGGATAAGGAATTTTATCTTTCATGTTTAATCGATAGATCAAGCTCCAAAATAGCATTCATCTCAAGTTCAGAAGGAGGCATGGACATAGAGAAAGTTGCAAGAGACACTCCTGAAAAAATTGTAACTGTAAAAGTTGGCTTAGTAAAATCAATAAATGAAAATTATATAAAAAAAATAACCAATTCCTTCAACTTGTCGAAAAAGTTAGAAAAGAAAGCTTCTGATCTTATTCAATTAATTTATAAAATAATGATAGAAAAAGACGCGAGTCTTATCGAAATTAATCCGTTAGTTTTAACCAAAGATAAAGATTTAGTATGTTTAGATGCAAAAATAAATTTTGATGACAATGCACTATATCGTCATGAAGATATTTTACTTTTGCAAGATTCAAATGAAATAGATCCAATTGAACTCGAGGCAGGTAAGCATGGTTTGTCCTATATTAAACTAGATGGAAAAATTGGTTGTATGGTAAATGGCGCAGGTCTTGCTATGGCGACATTAGATATTATTAAATTATATGGATCTGAACCAGCTAATTTTCTTGACGTTGGTGGAGGAGCATCAAAAGAGAAAGTATCTGCTGCATTTAAAATTATATTATCAGATAAAAATGTTAAAGGAATATTGATAAATATTTTTGGAGGCATCATGAGATGCGATGTGCTTGCAAAAGGAGTAGTCGAAGCAGCAAAAGAAATTAATTTGTCAGTACCATTAGTGGTCAGACTAGCGGGCACTAATGTAAAATTGGGTAAAGAAATTTTGGAAAAATCTAATTTAAAAATTATATCTGCAAACAATTTGTCTGATGCGGCAAAAAAAATTATTGAGGCAACAAAATAGTATGTCTATTCTGGTTAATAAAAATACAAAAGTAATATGTCAAGGTTTTACAGGATCACATGGAACTTTTCATTCTAAACAGGCTATTGCTTACGGAACTAATTTAGTTGGAGGCGTTACACCAAAAAAAGGAGGACAAGTTCATTTAGGAAAACCGGTTTTTAACTCAGTTGAAGAAGCAATAAAAAAAAATAGGGTAGATGCAACAATGATTTATGTTCCTGCCAAGTTCGCTGCATCAGCAATTATTGAAGCAATTGAAAATGAGATTCCTTTGATTGTTTGTATTACTGAGGGAATTCCAATAATAGATATGATTAAAGTAAAAGAAAAATTAACTAAATCAAAATCTCGTTTAATTGGTCCAAATTGCCCAGGAATTATTACTCCCGAAGAATGCAAAATTGGTATTATGCCAGGCAGTATTCATAAAAGAGGGTCCTGCGGGATTGTATCTCGATCAGGAACATTAACTTACGAAGCAGTTGCTCAAACTAGTGAAAATGATTTAGGTCAATCAACAGTTATAGGAATTGGGGGAGATCCTATTAATGGAACAAGTTTTATTAATTGCTTAGAACTTTTTTTAAAAGATGAGGAAACAAAATCGATACTAATGATAGGAGAAATTGGTGGATCCGCAGAAGAAGAAGCGGCAGAATTTATTAAATCTTCAAGAGTTAAAAAACCTGTTTTTGGATTTGTGGCTGGTAAAACCGCCCCACCCGGAAGAAGGATGGGACATGCTGGCGCTATAATATCAGGTGGCAAAGGCAATGCGGAAGATAAAATAGAGAAAATGAAATCATGTGGCATTTTAATGATAGAGTCACCAGCTGAAATTGGAAAAACTTTAAAAGAGAAACTTGCAAGATAGTTCCATCAATTTTATAATAATGTTAGTTATTTTTAGAATTAATGACATCAGATAGAAACAATACAATCTTTGAAAAAACATCTTTTCTTCAAGGTAGCAATAGCTCGTTTATTAAAGAACTTTATTCAAAATATTTGAACAATCCAAAATCTATCCCTCAAAGCTGGATTGATTTTTTTGATGGACTTAATGAAGATCAAGAAATTATAAAAAAAGAAATATTGGGACCAAGTTGGGCTCCAAGAAAAAAGAATAATTTAAAAGGTGAACTGGTAGAAAAAAAGGAAACTTCCATTAATCATAAAACGTTGGAGAAAGACAGCAATATAAAGGAAAAAGAACAATCTGTAAAAGCTATAGCACTTATAAGAGCATATAGAATCAGAGGTCATCTTATTGCAAATCTTGACCCTCTTGGAATGATGGAAAGAAAGTATCTTGAAGATTTACATCCAACTGATCACGGTTTCAAAAAAGAAGATTATAATAAAAAAATTTATATAGGCGCATATATGGATAAAGGATATGCAACGATTAATGAAATTCTTTCATTTTTTAGAAAAACATATTGCTCAACTATAGGAGTGGAATATATGCATATTTCAGATCCAATTGAAAAAGTATGGTTTAGAGAGCGAATGGAAAAAGAAGAAAACCAAATAAAATTTACCACTAATGGAAAAAAAGCAATATTAAATAAATTAATACAGGCCGAAAGTTTTGAAAAATTCTTAGCAGTTAAATTTGTCGGCACAAAAAGATTTGGAATAGACGGAGGTGAAGCTTTAATACCAGCTCTAGAACAATTAGTAAAAAGAGGAGGTCAACTTGGGGTTAAAGAAATTAAAATTGGCCAACCACACAGAGGAAGATTAAATATTTTAGCAAATGTATTACAGAAATCTTATAAAAGAATGTTTAATGAATTTGCTGGAGAGTATGCTTCTTTTAGCGCCGATTCTACTGGAGATGTAAAATATCATTTAGGAGCTTCATCAAATAGAGAATTTGACGGCAACTTAGTCCATATTTCTTTAACAGATAATCCTTCACATCTCGAAGCTGTAAATCCAGTGGTACTTGGGCAAACGCGCGCTAAACAATTTTTTCATAAAGATAAAAAAAGACAAAAAGTAGTTCCAATTCTAATTCATGGAGATGCAGCATTTGCCGGACAAGGTGTTGTTGCTGAGTGTTTTGCAATGTCTGGTCTTCCAGGTCACAATACTGGAGGAACAATACATATTATTATTAATAATCAAATAGGATTTACCACAAGCCCAAAATTTGCAAGATCTTCTCCTTACCCATCTGATTTAGCAAAAATGGTTGATGCTCCAATTCTGCATGTTAATGCTGATGATCCAGAAGCGGTAGTTCATTGCGCAAGAATAGCAATGGAATTTAGGCAAAAATTTAATCGTGATGTAGTACTAGACATGATTTGTTACAGAAGGTTTGGACATAACGAAGGTGACGAACCTTCTTTTACTCAACCCGTGATGTATGCAAATATTAAAAAACATCAAACAGCACTAAATATTTATGCTAAAAAATTAATTAAAGAAGGAACTATTACTCAAGAAGAATTTAATAGTATGAAAGCGCAATTTAAAAATCTTCTTGAAGAACAGTTTAAAACAGCAAAAGAATATAAACCAAAATTAGAATGGTATGAAGGTGTGTGGTCAAGATATAAACCTGAAAGAGGAAAAGATAAAAGGGGAGTTACTGGTGTATCAATTGAAAAAATAAAAAAAATTGGGAAAAAAATTACAACAATTCCAAAAGAATTTAATTTTCATCCAACCATAAGAAAAATATTTGAAAATAAAAATAAAATGTTCCTCACCGGTAAGGGATTTGACTGGGCGACTGCTGAACAATTAGCATTTGCAACATTATTAGATGAGGGCTATCCGGTTAGACTTTCTGGTCAAGATTCCGGCAGAGGTACCTTCAGTCAGCGCCATTCTGTTCTTAGAGATCAAAGAGATAGTACTTACTATACTCCGTTAAACAATATTTCAAAAAATCAAAAAAGATATGAAGTAATTGATAGTTTACTTTCAGAAATGGCTGTTCTTGGATTCGAATATGGATATGCATTATCAGAACCAACCACCTTGGTAGTTTGGGAAGCGCAGTTCGGAGACTTTGCAAATGGAGCTCAAGTTATAATAGATCAATTTATTACGTCTGCTGAAAGAAAATGGGCACGAGCTAACGGCATAGTAATGTTGCTTCCACACGGTTATGAAGGTCAAGGTCCCGAACATTCATCGGCAAGATTGGAAAGATTTTTACAATTATGCGCCCAAGAAAATATTCAAGTTATGAATTGCACAACACCTGCAAACTATTTTCATGCTTTGCGAAGGCAAATACATAGAGATTTTAGGAAGCCTCTAATAATTATGACACCAAAATCTTTGTTGAGAAATAAAAGATGTACTTCAAATATTGAAGATTTTACTAAAAAAAATACATTTCATAGAGTTCTAAATGATCATGCGGATTTTAAAAAATATGGCTTAATTCAACTTAACCAAGATAAAAAAATAAAAAAAGTTGTTATGTGTTCTGGCAAAATTTATTTTGATCTTATTGAGGCCAGAGAAAAAATAAAAAATAAAGAAGTATTTATTATCAGAATAGAACAATTATATCCTTTTCCTGTAAAAACACTTGCAAAAGAATTAAAAAGATTTAAGAAAAATTCCAAATTTTATTGGTGCCAAGAGGAACCTAAAAATATGGGAGCATGGAATACTGCAAGAAATTATATTCAATGGACCTTAGATTACATAAAAACAGAAAATAAAAAGGTAGAATATATTGGTAGAAAATCTGCAGCATCCCCTGCTAGTGGATATCTAAAAAAACATCTTGCACAGCAGAAGGAGATCTTGCATAAGGTACTTAGCTGAACATGTCGAATCAAATTATAGTACCTTCTTTAGGAGAATCTGTAACAGAAGCTACAGTATCAAAGTGGCTTAAACGAGTTGGAGAAAAAGTAGACTCGGATGAACCGTTAGTGGAATTAGAAACTGATAAGGTTAACGTAGAAGTTCCCTCACCCTTAGCAGGAACATTGTCATCAATAAGTGTAAAAGAAGGTGACACAGTTGAGGTGGGAGCTTTATTAGGAGAGGTTGATGAAAAAAAATCTTCTTTTATTCAAAAGACAAAAGACCATTCAATTGAACAAGAAGAAGATTCATATGTTCCGCCTAAAAAACTTAAGAAAAAAAGCATAGAAAAGTCAACTAAAAATCAAAATAAAA
>Ga0208764_10002484_pt1 | contig 11557 bp, 9 predicted proteins | sample ETNtaG_18_FD_185762 | JGI IMG/M metagenome (GOLD analysis project Ga0208764, IMG submission 185762) | Marine microbial and viral communities from oxygen minimum zone, Eastern Pacific Ocean - ETNP201302SV91 (SPAdes) (version 2) | ecosystem: Environmental > Aquatic > Marine > Oceanic ... | reverse complement strand
GCCCACTGGGTATGATACAGCGACTTTCTATTGGTTACCATTTCTAGGTAAAATTATAAAACCTGTTGATATTCATTTTGGTTGAAGATCGAGCAGAGGAAAATTATCCGATGGTGGATATTTGTAGTGCCACCATTCTTCCGGATATATTGAAAAGCTTCCTACGTTAGTCATTAGATCTTTCAATAATTCCCGGTTGGCAATAACCTGACGAGGATGATCCATGTAATCATGGTGCGCTTCAGCGCCAAAGAAATCAAAAGTGGTTGGCATATCTAATTCATCCTTAGTAGAAAAATCAATTATGGTTAGGTCGACTGCTCCCCCACGGTTATGGGAAGAGCCTTTGTTTGGATCAGCCACATACCTTGGATCAGGCACTATTTCCCACATACGGTATTGAACAGATCGCGGTCGAAAGCCATCCCAGATTTTCAATCCTAATCCATGGGAATATTTTACCCCGTCATAACTATTGATATTGCGTAACGAGTCCTGTACAAGTTTAAGATTTTCAACGGCACCAAAAGCTAAAAAACAGATATTGCTAGGGTACAAAATTTGTTTGGTAAAGTTATCAATAGTTGCGTATTTAAGTTCAATTTCAATGTCAGGTATGATTTCCTTTACTTTAACTAGTGTGTTCTCAGATGTTTGCCCGATTGTAAAACTGCAAGGATAAAAAAATGTGTTTATTACCAATATGATAGAACATGATTTTGTTAATCGATTAGTTATGGATTTATAATTCATTTGATTAACAAAGTCAATAAAAGAAGAATAGTAAGGCCACCAGTAGCATAGAAATTGATTTGTTTTCGTTTTTTCTGTAGTTCATTTAACAGCGTGTCGCTCCCCCATAACCTATTCAATCGATTTTCCTTGAATATTATATTTTCTGGATACAACTCTTGTAGCTTTTTTAATATACTCACACCTACGTTTAGACTTTGGTACTCATTCCTAGTAATAACTCTGATCTCAATGCCATCACAGAGCTGATTTTGATATTTTGGTTTATCTGCTACTCCTGGAATGGACACAGGAGTGAATGATTTTGGCACAAAAACAACACCAGGAAGATGTAGTTTGTTGAGTTCTTCGGAAAGAATTTTCCCATCAATCCAGGGAGCACCAAACCATTTAAAGGGATGCTTGGTCCCCCGGCCTTCACTAACATTCGTTCCTTCTAACAAGCACATTCCCGGGTAAATTATTGCAGTACCTAAATCAGGTATATTGGGGGAAGGTTTGACCCAGGGTAAAGTTGTTTCATCATACCATAGGGAAGCATTCCATCCTTCCATAGAAACGATATTTAAAGGTGGACTAGGAACAATCCATTGTTCTTCAACAATTTTTTTAGCCAGTTCTCCTATGGTCCATCCATAGCGGATGGGGATTGGATATTTTCCCACGAAGGACTGATAATTCAAATCCAATAATGGGCCTTCTACTATATCGCTACGGATTGGATTGGGACGATCCAATACCAACACTGGTAATTGTAATGCACCTGCAGCTTCCATGACCAGGCCTAAAGTTGAAATATAGGTATAAAAACGAGCACCGATATCCTGGATATCATAGATGATCAAGTCTACACCCTGCAACATTTCCGACGTTGGTTTGCGTACGCTACCATATAGACTAATTACTCTAGGGATGTCGGCTATCTTTTTATTGTATGTTATTTCTTCATCGGCTTCCCCAAATAGACCATGTTCAGGGGAAAAGATCACTTTCAGATGAACATCATCCAACGCAAGAAGTCGTTTATAATTTGGTATACCATAACGGTCTATTCCAGTCTGATTGGTGACCAGGGCTATAGATTTACCAGTGATCAAATCAATCCTTTTTTCCAGTAATACATCTAAACCAGTCAGTACCGTCACTCTGTCAACTGGAGGGTTCATGATGGTTTTATAATATTCAGACTGAATCTGATGAGTGGATTGCCTAGTCTGTGCAGATATAAAGGTGATAGTCAAAAGAAAAAATAATTTCCATTTAAATAAACGCATCATTTTAATAAAGTGATTTTTCTAGATTCTATGGTTTGACCACTGGTTAAAGTTAGGATGTATATTCCTGTTGGTAATTCTCTCTTGAAATCATCCAGACCGTCCCACACCCATGTGTTTTTATATTTGCCCATTAAAGGAATATCCACGGTCTTTACTTCTCGCCCCAAAATATCGATGATTGTGATTTGCACCGCATTTTTATTAACATCAGACAAAAATTCTAATGTAAGGGATGAATTTGTTGGGTTTGGATACATGGCGTGAATCGACACTGTTTCCGGTAAACCAATTTGTGGTTTATTTACGATAGGGAGTTCAGTTTCGTAGAAATTGAGAACTCTATCTAGCAATTGGTCTCGTTTGGATTGGGGATAAATCGTTTCAAAACCAACAGATAGAAAAACAACACCGCCATTTTCACTACTGTTACCAAAAGTGCCGGTATAACTAACACCCATACCGCCGCGGGTATCATAATCTACGTCATCAAATTTTACACATACTTCAGCACCATTTACTGGTTTAATGCCATCAGGCCAGTCCACATCATAAGTGCCGTGAGTTCCGTTATCAAAGGTTATGCTTGATATTCCATCAAACAATGAATTAGTTACACCGTAGCCACTGTAGGTTCCATGTTGTCCGCCGGCGGCATCAGATATGTAATTTGCTTTCAGGTAATTCTGAAAGAATTGATTGTCTGAGGTGTTTCCTTGACTAGAAAGGTCATAACCAATCTCTGAGCCTGACACAAATAGAAAGCCCCCATTCTCTAAAAATGATTCTACCAAGTCTTGCTCTGATCCTATGAACGAGCTGGTAGCTGTACCTTCTTCACCTAGGATCCAGTCTACAACTTCATAGTTATTGAGATTAATGGCGCCTTCTATAACTGCTTCGTTGGTTGCGTTATCGAAGGGATAGCCTTGCGTATGGAAAGCACTGCCGTGTTGCTTTATATAGTCAAATGTATTATTAGTACCATTTACTCGGTCAAAGCCATTTATAATCAAACACTTTATATTTCCTGTAGATGGTATTACCCCCATCAATTCTGTCTGTGGGCTGGAACCGAAGCCATTCTTAGCAGAAACAGAAAGAAAATATGTTTCACTTGCGTTAAGATTATTTATAATAATTGGTCGCTGTGTATAATTACCTAATGTATCAAGAGTGTTGCTACCAATATAACTTCGTAATACGATGTAATTATCAGCAGTTTGGGCCCCCTGAAAATCTATCATTACACTGCCATTCCCAATATTCTTGATAATTAACCTGGTTGGTCTAGTTGGTGGTGCAGTGGCACCAAATTTCGCGGAAAGCAAATCCCAGAGTTCGGGGTTGGTACCATCATATCCCAAGGCCCAAATTCCAACGCCTAATAGATTATTATTAATGGCAAAGTCATATTTCAGAGATAATGATAAACTGTCGTCATACCAACCCTGTACCCAGTTAGGATTCTGATAGCGGTACCATGGCGTTTGCGATGATTCATGCCATAGTTTTCCATATGAAAGAGCATTCCCTTCCATTTCTGCATAGAATTTTGCAGTACCATTGTCTGTGGTGGACGCACCTGCTGAACTGGATGTAGCTGGCCATTCAAAACCAAAATAAGGGTAACCAATAATCAATTTTTCAGCCTGGTTATTGGTCTTATTCAAATAATCATTCACTGTCCAAGAAATTGAATACCCATTCCCAGTAAGTGGTGAATTTGGCCCAGTACTTGAGCTACCACTGTAATAATAATCATACCCCATAATGAACAAGCCGTCACTAATGGTAGCTAATGCATTATAATCCCAGCCATCATTCCAATCAACGGCAGGAGTAGCAAGGGTCACTTGTGAACCTGGGATTTCGGTATGGAAGGTATTTGTAAGATCTGTGATGAATTGTACCATATTCTGTTTTTGGGACGCTGGAAAAGATTCAAAGTCCACGTTGATACCATCGGCGTTTCCAGCTTGTACTTGTGTTAACAGGTTATCAATCAGGTTTTGTCGATAAGTTGCATTACCCAGTAGAGTTGTTAAGTCACTATTGTTAAAAAGGGTAACGCAAAGTACTACATCTACACCATTGGTATGAGCAGTATTAATTAAACCTGTAACCGGCCACCCGTGAAGATCACTTAGACCACCAGTTGATGTCGCTTCAACGCTAAAGTAAGCAATGGTTGAGATCAGGTTGTAGTTATAATTTTGCCAGGCAGTTCCCATCCAATAAGGATGATAACCAAACACTGTACGTGTTGGCGTTATAGTACGGGGTTGATTTGAAATAATGGGTTCGTTCGATTGTTGATCAAGGTGTGTAGAATAGTTATTATTATAATATTCAAGCTGAATTTGGTGTATGCTTGGTCGATCCTGTCCAAAAACCAATAATTTCATTGTTAAAATAACCAGTATAATTGGTCGTACTATTTGCATTCCTTTACCTAAGTATCACATTTAAGAAAAATATCTTCTATAGTTTCTCTGGATCGGATAAGGCGTGGTTTATTCTTATCAATAAGTAATTCAGCTGGTCGAGGCCGTGTATTGAATTGATGAGCCATGGAATATCCATATGCACCAGCATCCATAATGGCTATTACGTCTCCTTCGGCAACATATGGAAAGGGAATATCTACAGCTAATCGATCAGTATTCTCGCATATTCGACCAGTAACATCAACCGTCATCTTTCGTTCATTACTAAGATCGCCAACTTTGTAGATACGGTGAAATGCTCCATAGAGTGCCGGTCGCATTAGCGTTTCCATACCTGCATCCAATCCAATAAAATTTTTATAACTTTTTTTAATACCAGTCACCCTGGCTAAAAGTATCCCCGCATCACCTACAATTGCGCGACCGGGCTCGATGCAAAGGGCTGGCCAATCATCTTGATGTTGTCCATAATATTCTTTGAAAACTTGAGCCACCAGACGGAACACATTATTAAAATCAAGTGGATCTTCATCATCTGTGTATGGCATGCCGAAACCGCTACCAATGGAAATTTTTAATAATCTATGACCGATAGTATCTTCTATATTCCGCGCTGCCTTAAGAATGAGTTCGGTGTTGTCTCTGAAATGATTCTGATCAAGAATAGCTGACCCTGCATGGCATTGCAATCCGAATGTTTTGACACCATCTGTTAGGGCTGATTTATATACAGAAGCAATTTTTTCAACAGGGATACCGAATTTTGCATCATGACCACCAGTCACTATTTCAGTAAAACGACCTTTACCCACTCCTGGATTCAATCGGAAACTTATATATTCTGGAATACAAATATTTTTTAAACGCTTGAATGATGATTCATCATCAAGATTCACTTCGCAACCGCTGTCTACAGCTGATTGCAAATCATTTACTGATTCATAATTGCCAGTATATACACAATTTTTCATAGGAATTCTGGCCCTTTCGGCTGCGACCAACTCTCCGGGGCTAGAGCAATCAGCACCTAGACTGGGGAGATGTTGGTGCATGAAGGTTAGCAGGTTTGGATTATTGTTGGATTTTACTGCGTAGTGTATCTGATATTTATCAAAATTATTCTTTAAAGCCGCATCTATGCTATTCAGGTTATTGCGTATTCGTTCACCATAATAGGTGTACAGTGGTGTGCCATATTCTTCGCAAATATTTTTTAGGATGCTACCATCTAGTACTTTATCTAGTAATGGGTGTTTTGTCATTATTGATTATTCGATATATATCTGTTGGTTGAATATAATTGTCTCAGGATTATGCAGAAAATAATTACTGAATCCTTTGATCAGAAAAAGCGAAATTACCGGGCCAAAATTTTATTATTAACTGATGGATAAGACAAAAATAGAAGATTATATAAACCAATTTTGGGATGATCATATTACCCCAACTCTGGTGGATTATATTCGAATACCTAATAAATCACCAGGTTTTGATCCAGCCTGGATTGAAAGTGGTCATATGGCTACAGCATTGGATCTAGCCAAGGAATGGGCTGAAAAACATAAACCGAATCCCAGCACGGTTCATGTTTTTCAAAAAGATAATAGAACGCCATTAATTTTAATCGATTGCCCAGGTGAAGCAGATGGAAATATCCTTATGTATGGTCACTTGGATAAACAGCCGGAAATGGAAGGCTGGCGGGATGGACTTGGCCCTTGGACCCCTGTTATGGAAGGATATAAACTATATGGTCGTGGTGGGGCAGATGATGGTTATGCAATGTTCGCTGCTACAGCAGCTGTCCGTTCATTAAAAGATCAAGGGATAAAACACCCAAGGATACTTATTTTAATTGAATTTTCAGAGGAAAGTGGTTCGCCAGACTTACCATTTTACATGGATCATTGTAGCGAAGTTATTGGGGTGCCCGATCTAGTGGTTTGCCTGGATTCAGGCGCAGGTAATTATGAACAATTTTGGACAACTACATCATTGCGAGGACTAATTGGCTGTACCGTTCGTGTTGATGTGCTAACGGAGGGTGTTCATTCAGGATCCGCAAGTGGATTGGTACCCTCTTCATTCAGGGTATTACGTCAGCTTCTTTCAAGGTTGGAAGATGAGAAAACCGGGAATATACTTTTGGATGAACTAAGTGTTGAAATTCCGGACCACAGGGTAAAGGAAGCCGTAGATTTAATTGCGGCTATGGATGGTGAGGCTGAAAAATTCCCTTGGCATGGATCTATGAACCCTTCCACAGAAGACCCTGTTGAAAGCACCCTGAGACGAACATGGAAACCTGCATTATCTATTGTGGGTATGGATGGTGTCCCTGCTGTAAAAGATGGAGGAAATGTATTGCGACCATATACAGCGTTACGCTTATCCATGCGTATCCCACCTACCCTTGATAAAGAGATTGCAGTAGTTTCCATGCGGAAGGCTTTAACGAATGATCCACCTAATAATGCCAGTGTAACAGTTGAATTTGATGAGCCTGCAACCGGTTGGAACGCACCGGCATTAAGACCTTGGTTGGATACCGCTATCAATGAAGCATCTCTTACATATTTTAATAAACCAGCCCTATCCATGGGAGAAGGTGGTACCATACCATTTATGGCTATGCTTGGTGAGAAATTTCCCCAAGCACAGTTTGTCATTACGGGTATCCTTGGTCCGGAATCCAACGCTCATGGCCCTAATGAATTTGTCCATATACCCTATGCAAAAAAACTCACTGCATGTATTGCCTCGATTCTGCAACAGTTTCCAAAAAAATAAATAATGAGATATCTAACAGTCATTTATGTTATTACAGCGCTTATAGCGGGGTCGCCTAATCAAAAACCAATTGAACAAATACCGAAAAAAGAATACCCCAACATAACGGTTGCCGATGTCCAGAAAAAAATATATATAAAAAATAATATTCTTTTATTGGATGTACGCACTTTAGATGAATTTGACGGACCTTTGGGTCACATAGCTGGTGCAGTATTGATCCCGATTCAGGAAATAGAGCAACGGATTGACGAATTAAATAAACATAAGGAAAAGGAAATTATTGTTATATGCCGCAGCGGGAACAGATCACAGACTGGTACACGAATATTAATTTCGCATGGTTTTAATGCTGTAAATATGGTGGGGGGTATGAAAGCATGGAATGATTTACATTGAATGCGCTATATAATAAATAGCGGGATAATCAGGTTATGGATACATTAACAGCGACACACACAATTGGACTTTTATAACCGTGCAATGTTGTATTATGGGAAAATGATGATTATAGTTGATAATGATAATCCTCATGATTTAGCTGAACAAGTAAATACGTTATTACAAGACACAGTAGATGGGATATAAATTGAAAGATAGGGAATAATACGTAACTATGTCGTATAGAATAGGACTTGATCTAGGTGGGACAAAAGTGCTGGGGATTGTTACAGACAGTGAGCATAAAGTGGTTCACCGGAAAAAACACCGCTTATCTAATAGGGCAGATATTTCCGCAGTCATGGATCAAATAAGCAATGTATATTTTGAACTTGCAGGGCAACTGGGCGATGAGAAAATCGCATTGGTGGGTATTGCGTTGCCAAGTCCAGTAGATAATAAACTTGGCCTTGCGAAATATCTTACTGCATTTCAAGAAAAAGAATTACCAGTTCGGGATATGCTTAAGGAAAGAACCAGTGTGGATATAATGTTGGGTAATGATGTTAATATGGCAACTTTAGCAGAGTATAAATTTGGTGCGGGACAGGGTGTCTCATCATTGTTTACTTTTTATCCTGGCACTGGTCTTGGCGGAGGTTACATCTATGAAGGAAAATTGGTGACTGGTTTTAATTCTACTGCTGCAGAAGTTGGCCATGTGGTCATTGACATTGATGGTCCTTTATGTAAATGTGGTCGCCATGGATGTCTAGAAGCAATTGTCAGTTATCATGGTATTAAAACAATGCTGGGCGAAAAGTTGTCTAAAGGTGCAGCAAGCGTTATTGACCATACTAGTTTTCGTGCAGTTGATATTTTTGAGGCCTGGCGTAAAGGTGACCAGGTAATTTCCGAATTGCTTGAATATCAAGCACGAGCACTAGGTATAGGTATAGCTAATGTTATAAATATTACAGGTGTCGAACGTATTATACTTGGTGGAACCATTTACCATGAGCTGCAGGATGACTTGCTGCCTATTATAGAGAAGAATGCGATAAAACATGCCATTGGAAATGGGATGGATGGCGTCAATATTCTTATGAATGAATTAGGGGATGAAGCACCAGCGCTGGGTGCAACCATGCTTGATTAATTCAATAGATCTTGTAGCATAACATCAATTAATCTGTGTATTTATTTATCCAGGATATAGGAAAAAAATAAAATCATCAGTGTAAAAAAATAAATTTCGAGATAATTAGAAGTAGAAATATTTTAAAAGTTGAATGTTCACCCTGAATTACTAATACAATAATAATGCCAAAAAAAGCGTATATCATTTCAATCCTGGCCTGTGTGATTACTACACCCTTGTTCATATCTTCCGAACAAATCATCCTTGGTTTTCCAGCTTGGGCATTTTATTCATTTTTAATGATTATTTTGTATTCATTCATTATTTCATTACTACTTCAAATTTACTGGTCGACTAAAAAAAATAACAATGAGTCCTGATCCCCTATTAAATACGGGCGGACTTATTTTCATGGGTGCGTACCTGTTCTCATTGATTGGAATTGGGTTGGCGGGGCGTTTAGCTCGCAAGGAAAACACATTGGCTGATTTCTACCTTGCTGGAAGGGGCATGGGTGTATTTGTGCTGTTTCTCACTTTGTACGCTACACAATACAGTGGCAACACCATGATCGGCTTTGCAGGGAAAGCGTATCGGGGCGGTTATCAATCCTTAGTAATGGTTATTTTCATGAGCTCTGTTATTGGAGCATATCTTATTTACGCGCCAAAATTATTTAGGCTCGCACAGAAGCATGGATTTATAACAACTGGAGATTTCATTCAGCATCGGTTCAACAATAATGCCTTGACTATCATTATTGTAATTCTTTCCATTATTGCCCTGGGCAATTATATCCTGACCAATTTAAAAGCCATTGGCTATATCGTTGTAGCCGCCACAGGCGGTGTGGTTGGTTTTGCCCAAGGGATTATTATACTATCTCTGATCATGGTCATTTATGAAACATTGGGTGGTATGCGCAGCGTAGCCTGGACGGATGCGATCCAAGGCGTTTTATTGCTTATAGGAGTTGTCCTAATTTTCATTGTCATTCAAGTAGAATACGGTGGCTTGGCTGCATCAGCTGAAATAATAAAAAATGAAAAGCCTGATTTGCTCAAATTTCCAAATTGGTTTGAGAGAAGATCGTGGATAAGCGCAATCGGGTTAGGATTTTTTGGAATCTCTGTTTATCCCCATGCTATCCAGCGCATTTATGCAGCAAAAGATGAAAATACTTTAAAACGTTCTATGCAGATCATGGTTTTTATGCCTCTTGTCACTACTATGTTTATGATGACTGTTGGTTGGGTCGGCCTAGCTCAATTCCCTGACCTTGACAGTCGGGGCAGTGAACAAATTACAATCCTGATGTTGCAGGATATTGGTTTGAGGGTTCCTGCAATGAGTATTATGATTATCCTTTTTCTTTCTGCGGCTGTTGCCGCCATCATGAGTACGGTAGATTCTGCGCTTTTAGCTATTTCGTCTATGGTAACAATTGATCTCTATAGTCACTTTAAACCAAATAAAAAACAAAGTGATTTAACAAAATTCGGTAAAATATTTTCATGGATCATCATGGCCTTGGCTGTTTTATTGGCTATTGAACTTCCACAAACCATCTGGCGGCTTATGGAGGTAAAACTAGAATTACTATGCCAAATTTCTCCATCCATATTTTTAGGTATACATTATAAAAATTTGCAGTCAAAATCTGTCCTTGCGGGTGTAATCGTAGGAACATTTATAGCTTTATTGATCATGTTTATTCCTGGCTTACCTGCGAAGCCCTGGGGGATTCATGCCGGTATATGGGGATTGATTGCTAATGTATCTGTTTTAGGTATTTTCCAATTCCATTTCCAAAAGAATTAGAAATCTTCCAATTTTCCTGAAATGGCAAAGTGTGGATTTGGTCTTAATATTTTAGCAGTAATAGTGATTTTGAGTCTGCTATATTTTATAATTATGCCCATATTTGGGGTTAGAAGTGTGGGGCCATACTGGATGAAAAAAGGCTACTGTTTACCTTTTCATTAAGGCTTGAATATTAAAATTGAATATTTATTTTATTAAACCAAAATATTTTTGAGAATATTATAATTATTTATATCTTTTCGGCCTTGTTTTGGGAACTTTTAGATTCAAGTATTGTATTGATCTTCAGTAGATATTGAAGGAGGTAGTAACTCATGATAAAAGTTAGGGATTTGTCTAAAAACTACGGTGATGTAGAAGCTGTCAAATCTATAAACTTTGAGATTCAAGATGGTGAAGTTGTCGGATTTCTAGGCGAAAATGGTGCTGGGAAAACCACTGCCTTGAAAATGATAACTGGGTATCTTGTCCCAACCAGTGGTATGGTTGAAGTTAATGATCTTAATATAAATGACCATGCCTTAGAAATACAGTCCCAGATTGGTTATTTACCAGAATTGAACCCACTGTATCCAGAAATGACTGTATATGAATATCTTGAGTTCATTGCCAATCTTCGTAAGATAAGTGGTAAACGATTCCGCGATGCGTTAAGCAGTGTTGTAGATAAATGTGGGTTGCAAGGTGTCGTTCACAAACAAATTTCATCATGTTCCAAGGGATATAAGCAAAGAATTGGACTAGCGGGATCCATGATACATGACCCAAAAATTCTAATTCTTGATGAACCAGTCACAGGATTGGACCCAAACCAGATCGTTGAAATTCGCGGACTGATTAAAAGCCTGGGTCGCGAAAAACTCGTATTAATGTCCAGTCATATACTCCAGGAAATCCAGGCAACTGTTGATCGCATTATGATCATACACCAAGGCGAAATCGTA
>Ga0208764_10002474_pt1 | contig 11580 bp, 12 predicted proteins | sample ETNtaG_18_FD_185762 | JGI IMG/M metagenome (GOLD analysis project Ga0208764, IMG submission 185762) | Marine microbial and viral communities from oxygen minimum zone, Eastern Pacific Ocean - ETNP201302SV91 (SPAdes) (version 2) | ecosystem: Environmental > Aquatic > Marine > Oceanic ... | reverse complement strand
CTTCTACTCCACCGTGACTGACTTAGCTAAGTTTCTTGGTTGATCTAGGTCTGTACCACGAAGACATGCGACCTCGTAAGCTAGCAGCTGAAGCGGGATGGTATAAATAATCGGGGCATTATAATCTCCGCACAGTGGCATTTTTATAAACTTCCCCTTTTTTATCTCTATTTCTGATTTTGCATTACCAAAAACATAAAGCGTTCCTCCTCTAGCTTTCACTTCTTCAAGGTTAGATAAGAGTTTTTCGACAAGGCTGTCCTCTGGTGCTAATGCAATTACTGGAATCTTTTCATCCACTAATGCTAGAGGTCCGTGTTTAAGCTCTCCTGCTGGGTATGCCTCTGCATGAATATATGAAATTTCTTTAAGTTTTAACGCTCCTTCTTGGGCTATTGAGAAATACATCCCCCGGCCTAAATAAAGAGCATTATTTTTATTAGCAATTTTTTCAGTTATTTTATCTATCTCGTCTTTTAACTGAAAAGCTTGCTGCACTAAAGAAGGCGTGTTTCTTAAGTCTTGTGTTGCGGCTTGTCTCTTTTTTGTGTTGATTTTTTTGCTTTTAGCTATCGAAATAGCAAGTATCAATAAGGCGGCAAGTTGGGTTGTAAAAGCCTTGGTAGATGCCACGCCCACCTCTGGTCCTGCGTTTGTAAAAAGCTTCCAGTCTGATTCTCTAGCCATAGTGCTTGTGGGGACATTACAGATTGACACAACTCCCAGGTACTTTTGAGTTTTTGCATACTCTAATGCGGCGAGTGTATCTGCTGTTTCACCTGATTGTGATATTGAAACAAACAATGTTTCATCCTCAACCAGTGGGTGTCTATATCTATACTCGCTGGCAAAATCTATGTGGCAAGGGGTTTCACAAATATCCTCGAACCACTTTCTAGCTGTTTTAGCTGCATGAAGGCTGGTCCCGCATGCTACAAACTGGATTCTTTTTACTTTTTTAAAGGTATCAGAGGATCCAAGCCCAAACACGTTATCTAGAACATCTTTTTCTCCTAGCCTGCCATGTATGGTATTACCAATTGATTCTGGCTGCTCATAAATCTCTTTTTCCATAAAGTGTGTGTACTTGCCTTTTGTTGTTGCTGTTGCTGTTGCCTCTATTAGGGTTTCCTCTCTTTTTATTTCTTTAGATTGATTGTTAACAATTTTTACGTTGTCCTTTGTGATTTCTGCAAAATCACCGTCTTCTAAAAGATAAAAGCCTTCTGTAATATTGACAATTGCTAAGGGGTCAGATGCGATAAAGTTCTCATCTAGGCCTCTACCTATCAAAAGTGGGCTTTTTTGTCTTGCGGCATAAACCTTTCCTTTGTTTTGGTTGTCTATTGCTGCGATCGAATATGCTCCTTTGAGCTCTTCTGTTGCTTTAATTAATGCCCCCAAGACATTGTCAGAGTTTTTTTTATAAAAGTGGATTAAGTGTGCAATTAGCTCTGAGTCTGTTTCTGAGGTTATTTTATATCCTCTTTTTCTAAGACTGGATCTTATTTGGCCATGGTTTTCAATAATCCCATTGTGAACAATGAAAATCTCATCATGTGAGCCGTGTGGGTGAGCATTTCCTTTAGAGGGCTCACCATGAGTTGCCCATCTTGTGTGAGCTATACCAGAATTAGCCTGTTCTTTATGTTTTGACATAAGGCTATCTAGTTTTGAGACTTTGCCCAAAGATCTTAGCCTAAAAACCTGGTCTTCTTGGTTTAAAGCTATTCCTGCTGAATCATATCCACGATATTCCATCAGCTGAAGGCCTTTTATTAGAATCCGTCCTACGCTTCTAGAAGAGGCCGCACCAATAATCCCACACACGTTTATTTTCCTTTGTTTTTGATTGGCCTCTGCCAACCATCAACGGTTTCTTGTTTTGATCTTTCAATAGCTAATTTGTTTTTGGGTATTGACTTAGATAAAGTTGACCCAGCTGCTACTGTCGCGCCATCTTCGACTGTAATAGGCGCTATTAGCTCTACACCAGACCCAATAAAAACATTGTTGCCAATTTTTGTTTTATGTTTCTGGGCGCCGTCATAATTACATGTAATTGTACCTGCGCCTATATTTGTTTGGTCGCCTATACTTGTGTCGCCAACATATGACAAATGGTTTACTTTTGATTCTTCGCCAATTGTTGACTCTTTGACTTCAACAAAGTTTCCTACTCTGGATCCTTGTTTTAATTTGCTTCCTGGCCTTAACCTGGCATAAGGTCCAATAGAACAATTATCACCAATAGTGCTTTTATCTATATTTGTGTGAGACAAAACCCTGGTTTCCTTTCCGATAGTGCTGTCAGAAATTAAAACAAAGGGTTCGACATGAACCCCGCTTGATAACTCAACATTACCCTCAAAAACTGTGTTTGCATCAATAAAAACATCTTTACCGCATTTAAGCGTCCCTCTAACATCTATCCGCGCAGGGTCACACAACGTCACTCCTTGCTCCATCAAGCTGTTTGCCGTTTCTTCTCTTTTTAGTCTCTCTGCCTCTGCAAGATCTTTTTTGTTATTCACTCCAAGAACCTCTTTGCTATCGGTAATTATTGTTTCTATTGTTAGTTTGTTTTTATACGCATTTTTTATTGTGTCTGTTAGATAATACTCTCCTTTGTTATTCCTCGCATCTAAGTCTTCTAGAAGTTTGTTTATGTTGTTTTTTGAAAAAGCAATAATTCCTGAGTTTATCTCTTTAATTTTCTTTTCGTTCTTATTGCACTCAGATTCTTCTATGATTGCCTGAACTGTCCCGCTTTCTCCTCTTTTTATTCGGCCATATCCGCTTGGCTTATCGGCTTCAGCTGTTAGCACCATAAGATCAGATTTTTTTAAACCCTCTATTAGTTTTTTTAGAGATCTTGATTTTATTAAGGGAACATCGCCCAATAAAACCAATACATCATATTTGTCTTTTATATATGTTTTGGCAACTTTTACAGCGTGTCCGGTACCTAAAGCCTCTTTTTGTTCTGCGAGAACCACTTTGTTAAATGTTTTTGTTTCTTTTTTTATTGGCCCAATGTCATTTGGTGAATGAACAACAACAATTTTGTCTGGATTAAGTTTGTCTGCTTCTATAAGTATGTGTTTCAACATACTGCTTCCTGCCAAAACCTGAAGTGATTTTGGTTTTTTAGAAGACATTCTTGTCCCCATTCCTGCTGCTAATATAACAACTGAAAAACTCATAATTTTAATTTTATAATAAAAAAGGGGGACTAGCTTACATAGAATTTATATTTATTTGCTAGTTTTAAGGGGTTTTAAAGTTTTTACCTTTTTCCTTTAAGTTTTTTTACCGCGCTATATCTAGCTGCCGCTTCAACAAGTTGAGCCTGAGCCTGCTCTAAGTCTTCTTTTTTGTCTGCGCCCTTTAAAGCCTGTTCTGCTTGGTTTTTAGCCTCAAGCGCTGCCTCTTCGTCTAGCTCGGCAGAGTGGGTTGCCGAGTCTGCTAGTATAGTAACCATATGTGGTTGCACCTCTAGGATGCCGCCTGTTACATAGATATACTCTTTATCTTCACCCTCTTTATGAACCTCAACCTCTCCTGGTCTAAGCGTTGTAAGCAAAGGGGTGTGCTTGGGAGCTATGCCTAAGTCTCCATCCTTACCGGGAGCAACAACCATAGTTGCCTCTCCAGAGAAAATGGCCTCTTCTGCACTAACAATTTCTAACCTAATTGCGCTCATAAATTACATGTTTTTGGCTTTTTCTACAGCCTCTTCAATGGTTCCGACCATATAAAAGGCCTGCTCAGGTAGGTCGTCGTAGTCGCCAGCAACAATTCCCTGGAAAGCTTTAATAGAGTCTCTCAGTGAGACATATTGTCCGGGCGAGCCGGTGAACACTTCTGCGACAAAAAATGGTTGGGACAAAAATCTCTGGATCTTTCTTGCTCTTTGAACAGTAAGCTTGTCTTCTTCTGATAGCTCATCCATGCCAAGGATCGCAATAATGTCTTGAAGCTCTTTGTATCTCTGTAAAACCTGTTGAACAGACCTTGCAGTATCATAATGTTCTTGGCCAACAACCCCTGGATCAAGCTGTCGACTATTTGAATCTAGTGGGTCTACAGCTGGATAAATACCTAATTCTGCAATGGATCTTGCTAATACTACGGTAGCATCAAGGTGAGCGAATGTTGTTGCTGGGGATGGGTCGGTTAAATCATCAGCAGGAACGTATACCGCTTGAATCGAGGTGATTGATCCTGTTTTTGTAGAAGTGATTCTCTCTTGAAGGACGCCCATCTCTTCTGCTAAGTTTGGTTGATACCCGACTGCTGATGGCATTCTTCCAAGCAATGCGGATACCTCTGTGCCGGCAAGGGTGTATCGATAAATGTTATCAATAAACATGAGGACGTCTCTTCCTTCATCTCTAAAGTTCTCGGCAATCGTCAACCCTGTCAATGCAACCCTAAGCCTATTGCCCGGTGGTTCGTTCATTTGTCCGTAAACGAGGGCAACTTTATCAAGCACGTTAGACTCCTTCATCTCGTGATAAAAATCGTTTCCCTCTCTAGTTCTCTCTCCAACCCCTGAAAAAACAGAGAAACCATCGTGTTCAGCAGCGATGTTTCTAATTAACTCCATTACTGTGACTGTTTTTCCTACCCCGGCTCCGCCAAATAGACCGACCTTACCGCCTTTTGCAAAAGGGCAGAGAAGATCAATCACTTTAATTCCTGTTTCCAATACATCAGCTTCTGTTGCTTGTTCATCAAAGGCTGGCGCTTTTGCGTGAATGGGTCTGCTTACTTTCGCCCCGACAGGTCCTTTTTCATCTATCGGGTTTCCTAAAACATCTAGCACTCTTCCTAGGGTTTCTTGTCCAACAGGTACGCTGATAGCTGCGCCAGTATTTTCAACTTCAAGGCCTCTTTTAAGGCCCTCACTTGCTCCCATTGCAATGGTTCTGACTACGCCATCACCAAGTTGTTGTTGGACCTCAAATACCAAGTCCCCCTCTTTAAGAGTAAGTGCATCGTATACGCTTGGTATTGCTTCTTTTGGAAACTCAACATCCACTACCGCTCCGATTACTTGTACGATATTTCCTATGCTCATTTTTATTATCCTTCTATTTAAACTGCAGCTGCGCCGCCAACTATTTCTGAAATTTCTTGCGTGATTGCTGCCTGCCTGGCTTTATTGTAGTCCAGCTCAAGCTCATCGATTAACTTTCCCGCATTGTCTGTTGCGCTTTTCATGGCAACCATTTTTGCAGCCATTTCACAGGCTACATTTTCAACAACAGCCCTATAAACCTGGGATTCGATGTATCTCATTAATATATAGTCCAACAACTCTTTTGAGTCTGGTTCATATATATAATCCCAATGCTTTTGCATATCTTCGCTATCCTGTGGCTCGATTGGAAGAAGAGTTTTTACCTCGGGTTTTTGGGTCATCGTGTTCACAAAATTGTTATGCACAATAAAGAGTTGGTCAATGTTCCCGTTAATATATTCATCTAGCATTGTTTTAATAGAGCCAACCAGGTCTTCGACTTGTGGGTCTTCCCCAAGATGTGTCGCTGCTGCCACAACATCAACATCAATTGATCTAAAAAATTGAGCGGCTTTTGCGCCAACAAGGCAGAGTTTGGAGTTAACTTGGTTGTTCTTGTTTTCTCTAAGCTCAGCAATAAGGTTTCTAAACATGTTCACATTTAGGCCGCCACAGAGTCCTCTGTCGGAGCTGACCACAATATATCCTGCTGTTTTAAGCTCACGCTCCTCAAGAAACGGGTGCTTATAGTCCGGGTTTGCTTTATAGATATGCCCTATGACAGCTCTTATTTTGTCAGAATAAGGCAGTGCTTTTTTCATGGTTTCTTGCGTTCTACGCATTTTACTCGCTGCCACCATTTCCATGGCCTTGGTAATCTTCTGGGTGTTTTTTACACTCCCAATTTTGGTTCGTATTTCTTTTTCGTTAGCCATCTTCTAATAGGTTCCGGTGGACTTAAAACCCTCAATGAATTTTTTAAGTTCGCTTTCGATTTCATCGTTATAGTCGCCCGAATCATTGATCTTTTGAACAAGGTCTGGCACACCATCTATAAAACTTGCGTGAAGCGCTGTTTCGAAGTCAACAATTTTATCGGCTGGCACATCATCAAGATAACCCTCATTTGCTGCATACAAAGAGACGGCCATTTCAGCAACGGTCAAGGGCGCGTACTGTTTTTGTTTCATCAGCTCGGTTACTCTTTGGCCTCTTTCAAGCTGTTTCCTGGTGGTCTCATCAAGGTCAGATGCAAACTGAGCAAATGCTGCAAGTTCGCGGAATTGAGCTAGCGCCAAGCGGACACCGCCTCCAAGTTTTTTAATTATTTTTGTTTGTGCTGCGCCGCCTACTCGGGAAACTGATAGGCCTGCATTTATTGCCGGTCTAATACCAGCATTAAATAAGTCGCTCTCTAGATATATTTGTCCGTCAGTGATTGAAATCACATTGGTTGGCACAAACGCAGAGACGTCTCCTGCTTGGGTTTCAATAATCGGAAGCGCTGTAAGCGAGCCTGTTTTGTTTTTGGTTTTTCCGCCTGTTTCTCTCTCGACATACTCTGCGTTAACCCTTGCGGCTCTTTCTAATAATCTTGAGTGAAGATAAAAAACATCTCCTGGGTATGCCTCTCTTCCGGGCGGCCTTCTTAGTAGAAGCGAAACCTGTCTGTATGCCCAAGCTTGCTTGGTTAAATCGTCATAGATAATTAGCGCGTCTTCGCCTTTATCCCTAAAGTATTCTCCCATCGCACAACCGGAGTATGGGGCAATATATTGCATTGCAGCTGAGTCAGAGGCTGCGGCATTAACAATAATTGTATGCTCTAATGCGCCTTCTTCTTCTAGTTTTTTTACGACATTTGCAACGGAGGAGTTTTTTTGTCCGACTGCAACATAGATGCATTTGATGCCGGTGCCTTTTTGATTAATTATGGTGTCAACGGCAACTGCTGTTTTTCCTGTTTGCCTGTCTCCAATGATTAACTCTCGCTGACCTCTTCCAATCGGAACCATCGCGTCAATTGATTTTAAGCCTGTTTGCACCGGTTGGTCTACTGATTGTCTTGAGATAACGCCTGGGGCAACTTTTTCAATTGGCGCTGTTTGCTCGGTGGTAATCGGCCCTTTTCCATCAAGAGGTGTTCCTAATGAATCAACAACTCTTCCCAACAACTCTTCCCCAACTGGAACCTCTAGAATTCTGTTTGTTGTTTTTACTTGGGCACCCTCAGAAATATGGGTATAGTCGCCTAAAACCACAGCGCCGACAGAGTCTTGTTCAAGATTTAGTGCCAGACCGAAAGTGTCGCCTGGAAACTCTATCATTTCCCCATATTGGACATCGTTTAATCCGTGTATTCTGGTGATGCCGTCCGTTACAGATACGACCGTTCCTACGTCGGATGCTTGTACTTCATGTTCGAAGTCTTTAATTTGTTGTTTTATTAGCTCGCTTATTTCAGATGCTTTTATTGCCATCTTTCTATCCTTGTTTCATTAATTCGTTAAAATTCGACCCAATTCGTCTATTTGGGATCTAACAGAAGCGTCGGTCATATTGTCTCCAATTTGGATTTTAGCTCCGCCGATCAAAGACTCATCGGTTTTGGTCATTATGTTTACCGTCTGGTTAAGTTTGCTCTCAAGCGCAGCACGAATGCTGTGCAAAGACTCTTCACTAATTGGGCTAGCCGCTGTAATTGTTGCTTCAACAACCTTTTCGGAAGCTTGTTTCATTAGTTCAAACTGTTGTTTTATTTCTGGCAACGCCTCCAATCGGTTGTTTTGAGATAACAGTGACAAGAAATTCATTCTATCTGTAGAAGACTCAACACCCGATGCTTTGTTGGCGATGGTGAAAATAACTTTATTAAGCGCATCTTTGTCAGTCGCAGGAGATTTGATAAGGTATAGCATTGCGCTATCTTGAACAACCGTTGCAGCTGCCTCAAGAAACAAAAGCCAACTCTCTGTTTGCCCGTCTGTTTTAGCCACGTCAAAACAGGCGTTTGCGTAAGGTCGAGCTATTGTTTTTGTTTCAGACATAATTACAACTTCTTAGCTAAATCGTCGAGCATTTCTTGGTGGTCTTTGGCGTTGATTTCTCTGGACAAGATTTTTTCAGCTCCGCTCACAGCCAACTCTGCAACTTCTTTTCTTAAACCTTCGCGCAGTTTCGAGGCTTCTTGCTCTGCTTCATCGTGTGCGGTTGAAATAATTTTATCTCTCTCGTTTGTGCCCTCGGATTTAGCTGACTCAACGATGCTTGATGCTCTTGTGTTGGCTTGGTCAAGGATTGTTGTTGCCTGCAGTTTTGCCTCTTTGATTAGTGCGCTTACTTCGGTTTCTGCCTCGCTAAGCTTTTTTTGTCCTTGCTCGGCTGCAGCCAGGCCATCAGAAATTTTCTTATTTCTCTCCTCAATGGCCTCCATGATCATTGGCCAGATGAACCTCATGCTAAAAAGCACGACAACCGCAAAGACGGTCATCTGAATCAGCAGTGTTGCGTTTAAGCTCATATCTTCTTTCCGTTTAGTGTTTTCTTGTTTTTATGAGAGGTATGGGTTCGCAAAAAGTAGGAATAACCCAATACCAACACCTATCATTGTCACGGCGTCTAATAGGCCGGCAACAATAAACATTTTGACTTGTAGCATTGGAACCATCTCTGGTTGTCTGGCTGAGCCCTCAAGAAACCTTCCGCCGAGTAGGCCAAAGCCTATTGCTGTTCCTAGGGCCCCCATTCCAATCAGTATGCTTACTGCTACCAATGTCATGCCTTGTACAAATTCCATTTTTATCTCCTTATATGTTAGTGGTTAAAATTAGTGTTCTTCGTGCGCCATACTTAAATAAACGATGGTCAACATCATAAATATAAAAGCCTGTAGCAAAATTATTATTAAGTGAAACAATGCCCAGATTAGCCCCAAAATAAACTGCATCAGCGCGTATGGGATTACACCAATATCAAACAAGTAGGTAACCCCTTGTCCAGCTGTAAATATGGCTATAATCATGAAAATTAATTCTCCGGCGTATAAGTTACCAAAGAGCCGCAAACCTAAAGAAATTGGTTTAGCTATCTCTTCAATCACCTTTAACAATAAATTAAAAGGAAGCATTGCCTTGCCAAAGGGCTGGAAAGCAAGCTCTTTTGCAAAGCCGCCAAGACCTTTAATTTTAATGCTGTAATAGAGGATTAATAAAAAAACAGTTATGGATAAACCAAATGTTATATTGAGGTCAGCGCTAGGAACGACTCTCATATACTTAATATTCATCATCTCCCCTGCTTTTGGCAACATATCTACAGGCAAGAGGTCCATAAAGTTCATGAGAAAAACCCATATAAAAATTGTGAGCGCTAAAGGGGCTATTGTTTTGCTGGAGCCGTGATATGTGTCCTTAACCTGCTCGTCAACGAACTCGATGATCATTTCAATAAAGCCTTGCCCTTTTCCTGGTATTCCTGCGCTTGCTTTTCGGGCGAAAGCGTAGAAAGTTAGCAGAAATACAAACGCCATAAAAACTGAATAAAAGACGCTGTCTATATGTATTGGGCCAAGAGGCGAGTCTGTTACACAATGAGAAAGGTGGTGGGTGATATATTCATTCGCAGAATACTCAGTCTCATAAGGCTTTCCAAAACAGCTATAGCCTTCAGTCTCTGCAGTGAACGCATTGGTTGGAACAAGAAGAGTCAAAAACAACAAAAAGCTTGTATTAAAGAGTTTGAACATTTTTTATTCTTATGCCGCTAATAAAGATAACCAATATATAAAAACGGCAACAATATAACCTATTATTAATGGGAAAAACATCGCTTTTATTAAGATAATAGCAACTCCAAAAAAAACCCCTGTTAGTAGAAACTTAAAGGCCTCCATAAGATAAAGAGAGTTTAAGATTTTTCTTGGTTCTTGGTGTCTTTTTTGGAGAACAATAGTCATAAAGTTTACCGATGTTATAACAGCTATAAGGCTGCCTAATAATGATGATTTTGCGCTAGCAAAATCTGAAAGAACAAGAAAAAGGAATGCTGTGAGAAAGCCAATCCCTAGCTGTGAAAACAAAATACCTATTGATATTTTTCTTGGGCTAGCAGCGTCCATGTTGGCTCGTTTTATTTGATTTTATTGAGAATACCCTCTAACTCATCTGGGCTGGAGTAGTTTATTGATAGCGTTCCAGACCCAGAGCGACCGTGCTTTATGCTAACTTTTGCTCCCAGCCTAGAGGTTAAAGTTTTTTCAAGATTAAGTATGTCTTGATCTTTGGGTTGCTTCTGTTTTGTGCCTTTTGTCTTGCCTTCTACAACTCCCTTTACGAGCTTTTCTGTTTCTCTTACTGAAAGCTTTTTTTCAACCACCAGGTTAGCAACCTCTAATTGCATTACACGGTCTTGAATGGAGAGAAGCGCTCTAGCGTGCCCCATATTAATCTTGGCGTTGTTTAAAAGCTCTTGAACCCCGCTTGGCAAGTCCAACAATCTCAGCATATTAGAAATGCTCGCTCTTGCTCTTCCAACAGCGTTCGCAACCTCTTGGTGAGTCATTTCATACTCAATAATCAGCCGATTAAAAGCATTTGCCTCCTCTAAGGGGTTTAGGTTTTCTCTTTGTATGTTCTCTATAAGAGCAACCGCCACAGCATCTGAGTCGCTAATTGTTTTTACAACAGCTGGAATGGTTTCTAAGTTGGCTAACTGAGCAGCTCTCCACCTTCTCTCGCCAGCAATAATTTCGTATCTAACGCCTGTTTGGGAGTCTTGGACTGCTCTTTTTCTTACTACTATTGGTTGAAGCACGCCTTGTGCCTCGATCGAGCTTGAAAGCTCTTTGAGCTGCTGTTCGTTTATTTTTTTTCTCGGTTGAAAGGGTCCGGGCCCTATTTCTTCAATTGATAATTCATTTAGAGATTTTGGGTTAGGTTTGTCTTGTTCTTGGGTTGCCACACCCAAAAGAGCATCTAGTCCACGGCCTAAGCTTTTTCTTTTTTCTGCCATTTAATTCCAGTTTATCTATATCTTCTTATGATTCCATGGTTTTTTTTGTCACCTCTTTAGCGAGAGAAAGGTAGGCTTTGGAGCCTAAGCATTCTGGGTCATAAGAAACCGCAGACATGCCGTGGCTAGGTGCCTCTGCTAAACGAACATTTCTAGGAATAAAAGTCCAAAACAATTTGTCGCCAAAATATTTTTTCAGTTGTGCTGAAACCTCAACTGAGAGGCTGTTTCTAGAGTCAAACATTGTTCTAAGCACCCCTTTTATTTGCAGGTTAGGGTTTATTGTTTCTTTGATTTTATAGATTGATTCTAAAAGACCTGACATTCCTTCAAGAGCATAGTATTCACATTGGACAGGGATAATTATTTTGTTTGCTGCCGCAAGTGCGTTTAATGTCAAAATATTCATTGATGGCGGTGAGTCGATCAAAATGTAATCAAACTCTCTTGAGATGCTGTTAATTTTTTCTTTGAGCACAGATTCTCTGTTCTGAACATTAAGCATTTCAATTTCGGCTGCCATTAAGTCGCTATTTGAGGGT
>Ga0208764_10002472_pt1 | contig 11581 bp, 11 predicted proteins | sample ETNtaG_18_FD_185762 | JGI IMG/M metagenome (GOLD analysis project Ga0208764, IMG submission 185762) | Marine microbial and viral communities from oxygen minimum zone, Eastern Pacific Ocean - ETNP201302SV91 (SPAdes) (version 2) | ecosystem: Environmental > Aquatic > Marine > Oceanic ... | reverse complement strand
GGCCTCTGGTTTCTTTGACATTGTTGACGGTCAGGTTGCTCGTTATGCAAATAAAATGTCAAAATCTGGAGGATTTTTGGACTCAATATTTGATAAAATCGCAGAAGTTGCAATCTTTTTTGGAATTTTAATTGGGAATTATACTGAACCATATCTGGTATTTACCGCCATTACTCTTTCCTTATTGGTTAGTTATGCACGTGCAAAAGCAGATGCTGCAGGAATTAAGATGCAAGGAATTGGAATTGGTGAACGAGCAGAAAGATTACTTGTCATTGCTATAATAGGAATGATTGGTTTTATGGAGATTGCAGTAATAATAGTAATAATTATTGCAGGAATAACTTTAGCCCAAAGAATATTGGTTTTAATGAAAAATAGATAGTTTATCCACGAAGTTTTGTATGTTTACGTCTCTGATCTGCTGAACGAATTTTTAGAACTTTGAAATGTATTGCACATGAAATACAATACCATTTTGTAACTTTTGGTGCGGCAATGTATGCGCCTTGTGCACGTAATTCTTTAGCTAATTGATGTTCTACTAAGCTTAAACGTGAGGTGACTTTTTTTGCTTTATCTTTTGGAACCGTTCCAGCACAGTTTACACATTGAATTGTACCTGAAGAACCTTTTCCTCCTTTTCGTCTACCTCTACTTGCACGCTTTGATGGCATGTTAGAAATTTAAATCCTCGATATATAAAGTGAGATATCATCCCTGAAAAAAACAATTTAAAGATCAAGAATAATTACGAATTATGACTGGACTGTGTGAAAAATGTCTTGCTTCTAATATTGAAGTAAAATTTGTTAAAGGAAAAACGATTTGCTCTAATTGTGCAAATAAGGATTCAAATAAGTAGTACAAAACACAATTTTTGCTAATTATGAAAGTTGGAATATTTTCTCATTGTACGATGGACACGATTGTTTATGAAAATGAACAATATGATGCTCCTGGAGGTCCTGCCAGTTATTGTTCATTGACTGCACGGAAACAAAAACACGATGTCAACCTATACACAAAATTCGGTCCAAATTACCCTTTAGAAGAATTTTTTAAAGAAAACAAAATCAATACTCCTGATGCATTATCTTCACAATCTACTACTAGATTTAAAATTGAACTAAATGGTTCTGATAGAAAGCTCTTCGTAGAAAATATGTGTGATAAAATTAATTTTATAGAAAATGACAATGATGGAATAATCATTAGTCCTGTATTTGATGAAATTTCTTTAGAAACTTATTCACAAATTAAAAATCCTGATAATTTCGTTCTTTTAGATCCTCAGGGTTTTCTAAGAGAAAAAAATTCCAACAATGAAATCTCTCTAAAACGAACTTCACTTGATCTTAACAATGTCAATGCTATCAAGATGAATCCTGATGAACTATATGCATTGACTGGTCTTACTGACAATGATGGAATTAAACAATTACAAAAACTTGGAATTGAATATGTTATTTATACAAATAAACAAGAAATATCTTTACTTGTAAAAGATAAGTTGTATACAATTTTCTTACCAAAAATGAACTTGACTGATACAACTGGAATTGGTGATATTTTTTGTTCTACATTTGTTTGCACTATGTTAAAAGAAAAAGATTTTCTTTGGGCATTGTCCTTTGCAGGTGGCGCCGCTCAGTCAGCCTTGGAATCAAAGGCATTTGGACTTGAAAAAGTTCCAGAAAAAAGTGCGTTAGAAAACAATGGCTCTTATTTTTATAATATTGTCGAGTTTAAACAGATCTAACATATATTGTCCATGAAGAAATAATCTATCTATGCATGTTGGAATATTTGGAACAGGATTAACTGATTCATCGGAAAAATTTCTAAAGAAAATTTTGGATGAAAATAATATCTCATCATCAAAAATTGGAACAAAATCTAAGAATAAAAAACCTGATTGTGTTTTTGTTTTAGGCGGTGATAAGGGTGTTAGAAATTATTTTCATAGAACATTTGACTCCTCTATTCCTGTTTTGGGTATTAATGAATCTGAATCTGACGGGTTTCTTTCACAACTTGATTTAAAACAACTTCCTTCACTAATTACTCGTATAAAAAAAATGGATTTTGAAACCGAACAAGTAACTCGATTAGGTGTAAAAATTGATGGAAAAAATGTTTATCCAGTTCTTAATGATGTTGCAGTATTTTCATCTAAAAGTGCTATGTTAATGGAACATACTTTGAGAGTTAATGGTGATGAAGTCTGGCATGACAGCAGTGATGGTGTTATCATTTCAACTCCAATTGGTTCTTCTGCGTATTCAATGTCTGCAGGAGGTCCTGTAATATTTCAAGACTCTGGTGTGTTTGGTATAATTTCCGTAAATTCCTTGGATATAACTAGACGTCCACTAGTTGTTTCTAACGCAAGTGTTATTGAGGTTGATGAAATTTCATCAAGAGTACATTGTGAAGTGGTATTGGATGGACTTGATCGTTATAAAGTAAAAAATTTGGTGGAGGCTACAAGCTATGAACCCTCTGCTAACATAATTCGATTAAAAAAAGATACAACTGCAATTTCGGCTATTGCAAAAAAAGTCAAACTTGCTGAAGAACTATTTAACATGCCGCCAAGCTCAAAACTACTTCTTAAAATCCTTGAATATGAGGGTTCAATGAGTCAAAAAGAATTAGTGAAAAAAACAATGCTTCCCGACAGAACTGTACGTTTGGCCATGAGTCATCTTTTAGAAAAAGGTTATGTGAAAAAGAAAGTTTCCATTAGAGACTCACGTCAGAAAATTTATGAAATATCAAAATTGATTAATTCTGATTTGCAGCAGAAGTAAATGCTCGAAATACATGTTCTGGATATCCGGGTCTGCTGTTAAATTCAGGATGGAATTGAACTCCTACGAAAAATTTATGAGAAGGAATTTCTAAAATTTCCATTCTTCGTCCATCATCACTTTCTCCTGAAAAAATCATTCCTTTCTGTGCAAATTCATCTAAATATTTTGTATTGAATTCATATCTGTGTCTGTGCCTCTTTGAAATTTTCTCTTGTCCATAAATTTTGTTTGCAATTGTATCTGGTTTAACATTAATCTCATTTGCGCCTAATCTTAATGACCCGCCCATATCTGTAATGTCATTTTGTTCTGGAAGTAAATCTATTATTGGATTATTGGTATTTTCTTCAATTTCTGTTGAATTTGCATCTGAATGTTTACATACATTTCTTGCAAATGATACTGCAGCTAATTGAAATCCAAAACAAATTCCAAGATATGGGATATTATTTTCTCTAGCAAAATTTGCGGTTTTAATTATTCCTTCTGATCCTCTGGTTCCAAATCCGCCCGGAACTAATATTCCGTTATATTTTGATAATGTGTCTACATTTCCGTTAATATTTTCTGAATCAATCCAATCAATTGTAATTTTTTTCCCAATTGATGCGGCTGCATGTTTTAGTGCATGATTGACACTGACATAGCTATCTGCCAATGTTACATATTTTCCAACCATTGCAATGTTGATTGGTTCACCTTCATTTTGTAATGAATTTACTATTTTATTCCATGTATCCCAATTTTGTGATGCATTAACATATCCCATTTTATTAAATTTCTTAAAAATAATATCTACCAAGCCTTGTTCATAAAGAATTTCTGGAACTTCAAAAATTGAATCAACATCATGGCATGAAAATACATCGTTATTAGTTACATTTGTAAACATTGAAATTTTATTTCTTGTTTTATCTTGTAATGGCATAGAACATCTAACACATAATAGATCTGGCTGAATTCCAATTCTTCTTAATTCTTGAACGCTATGTTGTGTTGGTTTAGTTTTTTGTTCGCCTACTACATCTAATGATGGTGCTAGTGTCACATGAACAAAAATTACATTTTCTGAACCCTCCTCCACTCTAATTTGTCTCAATGCCTCCAAAAATGGTAAGCTTTCAATATCGCCTACAGTTCCTCCACATTCCACAACAAGTATTTCTAATTCTTCATCTGCTGCAATTTTTTTAATTCTGTTTTTAATTTCATCTGTCACATGTGGTATAATTTGAACACATGCTCCCAAATATTCTCCTTTTCGTTCTGATTCTATTACGCTTGAATAAATTTGAGCAGTTGTAATGTTATGTGATTTTGGAATATCTTGATTCAAAAATCGCTCATAATTTCCTATATCCATATCACATTCCCCTCCATCATCTGTCACGAAAACTTCACCATGAGCAATTGGATTCATTGTTCCTGCATCATAATTCAAGTATGGGTCAATTTTAACACAAGAAACTTTTTGATCTGATAATTGTAATAATTTACAAATTGACGATGAAACTACGCCTTTACCTAATCCAGACATAACTCCGCCTGTAACAAAAATAAACTTTGTCTGCATTCAATTATTAAAAACCTCTTATTTTTATTCCTTTATTTTATTATCGGGTTTTATTCTTTAGTTTTTTTGTAAATGTTGCGATTCGACTCTGAATCTTATTTGTAGGTGTATTTTCCATTATTTTGATATTCGCACTTCCAACTATTACAGCATCCGCACCTGATGAGACGTATCTTTTAACATCTTTTTCTGTAGATATTCCAAATCCTACGCCGACAGGTATTTTTCCTTTTGCTGCATTTTTTGTGTTTTTTAATGCATCAATGGTATATTTGTGAATTTTAGTTTGAACTCCTGTTGTACCAAATACTGCAACCATATACAAAAAACCTGATGTAGAATTGATTATCTTGGCTAATCGATCATTTTCTGTATTTGGTGATACAAGAAATATTGTATCCATTCCATTTTTTTTGGCAGCTTTGACATATTCCTTAGATTCTTCTATTGCCATATCTGGTAAAATCAAACCATCAATCCCTGCTTGTTTTGCACGTGAAATAAATTTCTGATATGTTTGATTGTACAAGATGTTTGTATATGTCATCAATACAAGTGGAATATTTGATTCCTTTCTAATTTTTTTTACAATTGAAAAGAAATTGTCAATTTTTGTACCTTTGTTTAATGATTCCGTACTTGCCATCTGAATTGTAGGTCCATCTGCAATAGGATCTGAAAATGGAAATCCTAATTCAATTATGTCTGTTCCTCCTTTGATTAATCCTCTAACTGCCGACAACGTTGCTTTCTCAGATGGATAGCCTGCCATGATGTATGAGATTAGTGCAGTCTCTCTGTTTGATTTTAATTGATTAAATTTTTCTTTTATTCTTGACATTTTTGGTCAAATACTCCTTTACAATATCGATGTCTTTATCCCCTCTACCTGAAAGTGTAACCACAATTGATTCAGTTTTTTTCATTTTCTTTGAAATTTTAATTGCATATGCTATTGCATGTGCTGATTCTAATGCAGGAATTATTCCTTCAGTTCTTGTTAAAATTAAAAATGCATCAATCACTTCGTTATCGGTTACTGCTTTATACTCTACTCGATTTTCATCTTTAAGATATGCATGTTCTGGACCAACCCCTGGATAATCTAAACCTGCAGAAATACTATGTGTTTCACTAATTTGGCCATCCTTGTCTTGCATTAGATACGTCATCATTCCATGTAACACTCCTTTTTTTCCAGCAGTGAGTGGGGCGGAATGTAGTTTTGTTTTTACTCCTTTTCCACCAGCTTCTATTCCTATGATTTTAGTATTAGTATCAATTAATGGATAAAATGTTCCTATTGCATTAGACCCTCCGCCTACACATGCTATTACTGCATTGGGAATTTTTTTCATTTGTTTTTTAATTTCTGTACCTATTACTGATTGAAAATCTCTTACCATGAGTGGATATGGATGTGGGCCTACAGCTGATCCTAACAGATAGTACGTTGAATCCACATTTGTAATCCAATCTCTCATTGCTTCATTTATTGCATCTTTCAATGTTTTTGAACCTGATTTTACGGCATGTACTTTGGCACCTAATAATTCCATTCTGAAAACATTTTGTTTTTGACGTAATGTATCCACATATCCCATGTAAATTTCAGCTTTTAATCCTAAACTTGCACATGCCATTGCAGTAGCTACACCATGTTGTCCTGCTCCTGTTTCAGCAATGATTCTTTTTTTCCCCATACGTTTTGCAAGTAATGCTTGTCCCAATGTATTGTTAATTTTATGGGCTCCTCCGTGTAACAAATCCTCTCTTTTCAAATAGATTTTTGCTCCACCAATAGTTTTTGTAAGATTTTTTGCAAAATAAATTGGAGTTGGTCTCCCAGCATAATCAATTAACAATCTACCAAGTTCATTTTTAAAATTTTTATCATTTCTAACCTTGAGGTAATTTTTTTCTAATTCTTCTATAGCTGGAGCCAATGTTTCTGGAATATATTTTCCTCCGAACTCTCCGAACCGTCCATCTTTTGGTATTCCGATTTTCATATAGAATTCACTAATCCTCTAACAGTTTGTTCAATGTCATCATTTTTCATTATTGTTGTGCCTATAAGATACCCTTTTGCACCGCATTTATGAAGAAATCGAATATCATCTTGAGACTCAATTCCACTCTCCGAAATAATGATTTTGGAAGAATCTGATTTTTCCAGTATATTTTTAGTTGTATTTAGATCAATTTTCAAGGTATCTAAATTACGATTATTTATTCCAACGATGTCTGCATTAGTTTTACATGCATTTTCGAATTCTTCTGATGTATGTGCTTCAACAATCACTTTTACTCCATTTTTATGCCCATATTCAATCAATTCATCCATATCTGGTACCATTTTTTTATCAAAAATAGATTGTATGAGTAGAAAATAATCTGCGCCCATTTTTCTTGCAGCATCAATTTGTATTTTATCAATTGTTATGTCTTTCATCAACATTGGAATTTTCACTACTTTTCTAACTTTCATAAAAAGTTCGGGTGATCCATCAAACAAAAATGGTTGAGTTAATACTGATAATGCTGAAGCTCCTCCATTAACCATTTGTATTGCAATATCTACTGGGTCTGATATTTTTCTAATGTTTCCTAGTGCTGGAGATGAAAACTTTACTTCTGTAATCAATGGTGCATGTTGTGAATTAATTATAGTTTGACCTAAATCCCTTCCTGAATTTGATAACGATTTTGAAATTTCATATACCCCGTCATCGATTGCTTTTTTTGAATTATTCACAAGCTTATCTAAAATATTTTCCATCACTCAAACTCCTCTATTTTATCTGATGCGTTATTTTCTTTTGTAAATTGTTTTAATTTTTCAAATGCTTTTCCATTGTTTATTGTCTCATGAGCTAATTCTACACCTTCTTCAAATTTATCACAGATACCTCCTACAAGAAGTCCTCCTGCCGCATTTAAGATTGTGATTTCTTTCATAGTTCTATTTGATGTGTTATTTAGTACTTTAACAAAGGCATCTATAGCCTCTTTTTTTGTTGAAATTTGAATATCTGATAAATTACCTTTCTCCAAACCATATTTACTTGGATCTATTATGAATTCTGTAATCTCTTCATTTTTTAATAAACATGCTTTATTTTTTGATGTTGTTGATAATTCATCCATTCCATCGTCAGATCTTACTGTTAGAACTGTGTCTGAAAAATTCTTTTGCATAATTTTTACAATTCTTTCAATATAGTTATCTGCAAAAACTCCTATCATCTGATGTCTTACTTTTGCCGGATTGCACAATGGACCTAGGAGATTGAATGCGGTTCTTTTACCAATAATCTTTCTAGCTGATGCAACATTTTTCATGGCAGGGTGAAATTTTGGTGCAAACATGAATCCTATTCCTATTTTTTCTATCATTTCTTCTACTATCCATGGCTCTGAATTCAAATCAAATCCAAAGTATTCAAAAATATCTGCACTACCTGATACGCCTGAAACTGAACGATTTCCATGTTTTGCAACACTTCCTCCGGCTCCTGCAATAACAAAAGATGCCGCTGTAGAAATATTGAACGTTTGTAAATTATCTCCTCCTGTACCGCACACATCAATTAAATTTCCATGACAACGTGGATTGATATTTACTGAATATTCGTTCATTTTTGTAAACATTGCACGTAGTTCTTCATTTGTCTCTCCTTTGTTTGATAAATCTCTGAGAAATTCTGCAATTTCATCATCATTGTTTTTTCCATTTAGAATTTCGCTCATCACCAATGACATTTCCTCAAATGTAAGATTTTCAGTTATTTTTTTCATGTTCTTTTACCTTTTCTATAAAATTTGCAAAAATCTTTGTTCCTTCGTCAGTTAATATTGATTCTGGATGGAATTGAACTCCTTCAATTAGATAATCATTATGACTCACTCCCATCACTTCCCCGTCATCTTCTGCTATCGCCGTAATTTTTAATGAATCTGGTATGATTGTTTTCTCCCCTACCAGTGAATGGTATCTAGTTGCCCTAAATGGATTTTTTACTCCTTTGAATAATGATTCATCAGTATGTTTGATTTGACTAGTTTTTCCATGACGAATATTTTCTGCATTAACAACCTTTCCTCCAAAACATGAAATTATTCCTTGATGTCCTAGACAAACTCCTAAAATTGGTTTTGTAGGCCCCATCTCTGTTATGACTTTTTTACAAATTCCAAAATATCTTTCATCATCAGGTGTTCCTGGACCTGGTGAAATAACTATTGCATTATAATCTGAATTTTCAATATCTTTAATTGTTATTTTGTCATTTCTTATGACGTCTGATGTAATTCCTAGTTCTCCTAATCTTTGAGCAATGTTGTATACAAACGAATCATAATTATCGATGATTAAAAATTTCATTTTGTAGCATCCTTTAATGCAGTAATCATTGCATTTGCTTTATGTTCTGTTTCTTTAAGCTCATTTTCTGCTATTGAATCAAATACAATTCCTGCTCCTGCTTGAACAAATCCTTCTTCTTTATCTGCAAAAATACTTCTAATTGCTATTGCAAAATCACAACATCCGTTAAATGAAAAGTATCCCACAGCACCTGCATACGTTCCTCTTTTTGTTGGTTCTAACTCTTGAATTATCTCCATTGCTCTTACTTTTGGTGCGCCTGAAACTGTGCCTGCAGGAAAAACCGCTTCAAATGCATCATACATATCATGTTTTTCATTCAATTTGCCAACTACATGCGTTACCATATGTTGAACATGGCTGAATCGTTTTACTTCCATCAATTCTTTTACTTTTACGGTTCCATAATCACATACTCTTCCAATGTCGTTTCTGCCTAAATCAACAAGCATTGTATGTTCTGCAAGTTCTTTCTCATCATTTTGCAATTCATTTTTTAATCTTTTATTACTTTCTTCATCTTCTGAAATTTTTCGTGTTCCTGCTATTGGAAATGTTTCAACATCTTTTCCTGTCACACGTAATAACATTTCAGGGCTTGATCCAATTATTATATTGTCATTCATCTTTAGATGAAACATGTATGGTGAAGGATTCAACTCTCGAAGTTTTTCATACACTCGAAGGTAATCTCCTTTTCCTTCAAATGAAAATTTTCTAGAAAGAACTACTTGAAATACATCTCCGCTATGAACATATTCTTTTGCTTTTTTCACAATTTTTTCAAATTCCTCTTTATCTAGATTTGGAGTGATATCTGATATCTCAAACTCTCCAAATTTCCCTTCACCTTTTATTATTTTTTCTGATCTATTTTCATCATAGTAAAAATAAAAAAACTGTTTCTTTTTATTATCATAAAGAATTCCATCATCATAAATTCCAAATTCCATTATTGGTTTTTCTAAATTTACCTCTCCTGGGATTTTTTCAAATAATTTGATTGCATCATAATCAATATTTCCTACAGCTCCTCCTAAATATCGATAAGACATATTGTCTGTTTGTCTAACATATTTTTTGATTACTTCTAGTGGTGTTTCAGTTTGTATAGTCTTGATTTCTCCATCTCTACTTTGAATTGTAACTCTATCAAAATAACATTTTAAAATTAATTCTGGGTCAAATCCCATAATTGATGTCTCTGCTAATTCATCTGGCCCAGTTAATGATTCAAATAAAAATGAATATCTATAATTTCTTGATATTTTGTTATAAATTTGAAATTGAGTTTCAGTATACACTAGAGGAATTATCTTAGGAGTGCTTGGATGTCCAAAGACGGTCACCATTCATAATTCTACACAAAAATCTCAATATTTAAAGTGTGTTTAACAATTTGATCGAATAAAATTGAGCGATCTGCAATTAGATCTGTTTCTCCTAGGCTTATCATGAATGCAATAACTAATCATGTACAGAGAGTTGCTATTCATTCACAACTAATTGGTCTCAAGACCTTGTTGAAGTTATCAAATACATTCCATAGATAACTCAAAACTGTGATGAATAGTACCTTATAGTACGGTACCTTTATATGCGATTGGTGCCACTACAGCATATGAGTCAGTTGGTATATTCTGGAAAACCATCTCTAATTCAAGATTATATCTTAAAGACAGAGCATATTTTTTTGAGAACAAATGCAAATGAAATGATCTGTTATGTTTGTAAAAAAGGACTTGACGATGGCACTTCTCTAACTGCAAAAACTCTAGATTTTAAGAACATAATGTTATGTGAAAAACACTTTGAATAATTAGTATTGTGCAGGTTTTGTAATTGCTCCATTTGCAGCAGAACCTACAAGTGATGCAAACTTTGCAAGAGCCCCTGTGGAATAATTTGGTTGTGGCCTTTTCCATTGTGCTTTTCTATTTGCTAATTCATCTTCAGAAACGTGTAGGTTTATTGAGCCATCTTCTAAATTAATTGATATTTTATCTCCATTTTTTACTAATGCGATAGGTCCTCCAACAAATGCTTCTGGTGCAACATGTCCTACCATGAATCCCCGAGTACCTCCTGAAAATCTACCATCAGTTACCATTGCAACTTTCTTTCCAAGTCCTTGACCTACAAGTGCTGCTGTCGTTGAAAGCATTTCTCTCATTCCTGGACCTCCTTTCGGTCCTTCATATCTAATAACTACTACATCTCCTTCATCCACGCCTCCTTTTGAAACATCTTCAAAAGCATATTCTTCCCTATCGTAAACTTTGGCTATTCCTGTAAATTCTCTCATTTCAACTCCTGCTGTTTTAATTACGCCACCTTCTGGTGCTAACGACCCCTTTAGAATAACTGCTGTTCCGACTTCATGTATTGGTTGTTCAACTGACTTAACTATTTGTTGTTCTGGAATTTCCATAATTGATAATTCTTCTAAATTTTCTTTAATTGTTTTACCTGTAACAGTTATTGCATTTCCATGTATCAAATTTTTATCTAATAATTTTTTCATAATCAAAGGTATTCCTCCAATCTTGTCCAAACTATTCATTACATAATTTCCACCTGGTTTCATATCTGCAAGATGTGGTGTCTTTTTTCTGATACGTTCAAAATCATCATATGTTAAATTTATTCCTGCTTCATTTGCCATTGCCAACAAATGTAAAATTCCATTAGTAGACCCTCCGACAGCATTTAACATTGTAATTGAATTTTCAAATGCTTCAAATGTTACAATGTCTAGCGGTTTTATGCCTAATTTGAGCAATTTTGCACATGCTTTAC
>Ga0208764_10002468_pt1 | contig 11584 bp, 11 predicted proteins | sample ETNtaG_18_FD_185762 | JGI IMG/M metagenome (GOLD analysis project Ga0208764, IMG submission 185762) | Marine microbial and viral communities from oxygen minimum zone, Eastern Pacific Ocean - ETNP201302SV91 (SPAdes) (version 2) | ecosystem: Environmental > Aquatic > Marine > Oceanic ... | reverse complement strand
GAATTTGTTTGATTCTTCGGCAGTCGAGAAACCTGAATACTGTCTGATTGTCCAAGGTCTCTTGGAATACATGGTGGCCTTTGGCCCTCTGAGAAACGGTAAGAATCCAGGTAAATTATCAAGGTGTTCTAGCTCAAGAAGATCTTGTGATGTGTATAAAGGCTTAACTTGGATGCCTTCAAGGGTATCCCAGTTAAGAGAATCAATGCTCTCACCTCTTAACTCTTCTTCTGCTTTTTTCTGCCATTTTTTGTCTACTTTGCTCATCTCAACGCTTATTGATACTCGCTTTTGAACTTAAGTCTTCTATTGTATAGCTGTGGATTTGCCAATCATAGAAAAGAAAAGAAATAATTTAATGTTTATTTAATTAAGTTCTTGTTTTGAAATAAAAATACTTCATCTTATAATGAGTTATTAATCAATTTAAGGCATCGATACATTATGAAGCTAGGAATGGGATTAGGTTACTCTCCAGCAAAGTTAACAATACCAATGGACGATATTTTAGCCGCAGAGAAGGCTGGTTTTGACTCAGTATGGGCTGCTGAATCCTACGGGTCAGATGCAGTTTCAGTTGCCGCTTATGTTTTGGCTTCAACCTCCAAAATAAAAGCAGGTACAGCTATTATGCAAATGCAAGCAAGAACACCCACCATGGTTGCTATGACGGCTATATCTTTGAATGCCTTATCAGGTAATAGGTTCCTCTTAGGTATTGGGCCTTCTGGACCCCAAGTCGTTGAAGGTTGGTACGGCCAAGCTTATGGCAAGCCTTTGACCAGAACAAAGGAATATATTTCAGTTATTAAACAAGTTATCGCTAGAGAAGGGCCTCTTGAGCATGATGGGGAACTATATCAATTCCCTTATAAAGGGGAGGGTTCATCGGGTCTAGGTAAGCCTCTAAAAAGTATTCTACACAGCACTAGTGAGGTTAAAATCTATACCGCATCAATTACCCCAGCTGGCTTGAGATGTGCGGGCGAAGTATCAGATGGAGTTTTCCCAATATGGATGAACCCAGATAAGTTCGAGCTTGTTGGTCAACATGTTGAAGAAGGCTTTGCAAAGTCAGATGTCGAAAAAAGTTATGATAATTTTGATGTGGCTCCTTTTGTTCCCGTGGCTATGGGCGACACTGATTTCTGTACCATGGCAATGAAACCAATGTTTGCTCTCTATATTGGTGGAATGGGAGCAAAATCAAAAAACTTTTACAATGATTACGCCAAACGTCTTGGCTACGAAGAGGCAGCTGAAACAATACAAGATTTATACTTGGCAGGAAAAAAAGAAGAAGCAGCTTTGGCAGTTCCAGATTCGTTGGTTGATGAGTGTGCTTTGATAGGACCTCCTGAAAGAATTAAGGAAAGACTTCAGGCCTGGAAGGAGTTAGATAAAACTGGAAGAATTGGCACCTTGGTTTTAGGTAATGTCAATGCGAAGTCAATAGAAGTAATAGCAAATGAGGTTTTATAGTAAAGGATAGATGAACTATATAAGTTATTTTAGATTTTTAATTGTGGCTCCTATTCTGATGGTGATAGTGGCCGTGATACTTGATTTTGCATATTCGTTTCCTGAGTCTGTTAATGGTTATTATGGCCAATTAGCTGTCGATGGATTTAGCGGATTGTATAATGCTCAACTTCTTATTGCTGTATTAGCCTTTAGCGCTGATTTTATGATGTTCTTCTTTGTGAGGCATTCAAGGGAGATTTGGATACTCCTCATCACTCTTTTTTATATTCTAGCCTCATTAATGCCAGAGCTGACAATTATGTCACCCTTATCAATCGTGATGGTGCAAGTCGCATCATTGATGGCGGGACTTAAAATTTCTTTGGCCTATCTATCGCCACCAATAAGAGACTTATTCTAGAATTTTTTAAAAAAGAAGAAAAGGGGCATAAAGCCCCCTTTCCATTTTTTATCCCAATAGTTTCTTTTTCGAAGTTAGAGATATCTTTTTAGGTCTACGATGTTCGGGGATAAGTCGCTCCATTCCAATATAGAGCATCCCATTAGACAAAGCAGCTCCTTTGATTTCCATGTCGTCGGATAAGACAAATTTCCTTATAAAGCTTCTAGCTGCTAATCCTTGATGGACTAGTCCTTCAGAGGCATCTTCAGGTCGATTTCCTGAGATCGTAAGGCTTTCTCCTTCTACTTCAACGTCAATATCCTCTTCATCAAATCCAGCAACAGCTAGCTCAATGGTGTATTTTTCATCAGAAACTTTCCTGATGTTATACGGGGGATAATTAATGCTTTGTGATTTTGAATTAGCCATAATTGATAATGCATCAAAGGTTCTATCAAAACCGACAGCGAAAGGAGAGATGTCTCTCCATACTGTGTCAAATATAGTATTAACCATAATTTTACTCCTTTATTAAGCAAGTTAATTAAATGCAGACCCATCATTGGCATCTACAATCTAGATATATGATCGGAATTTAAATTTTCAAGAGATTAGGCAGGCTTAAAATAAAACTTTCTCCAAAGCTTTAGCCCAAAGATAAGCGATATCAACCATAAGACAAATTCAACATAATTTGGATTGCTGTTGTATCCAAAGAAACCTTTAAGGAAAACGCCAATATTACCTTTATCGTGAAAGAGATGAGTGAACTTACCTTTTCCGTTTAGATTGTATGAATACATAGAAGTATTATCCGTAGAGCTTAATTCTGATTTAGGCTCCAAGATATCCCAAACCCTTTTAATTTCGCTTTTTTCTTCTAGGCTAACCCAATTTAGGTGATTGCCTTTGACTAAAAATTCTTCAATCTCATGTGTCCCATAAGCAACCATTCCAGAGGCAAATATTGCTAATAAAAGAGTAGTTGCTTGGAAAAACTTTTTAAGATTAATCCGCCTGCCTTGAATTACAATTAAATAACCGATTAAAATTGCGATAACCATTCCAGAAATAAAGCCTACATATGAGAAAGATCCTAGAATCGAGAAGCTACCCATTAAGAATATGACGGTTTCAAAGCCCTCTCTAAGAATGGCAAAGAATACCACCAGAAAAACCCCCCAACCCGAAGCCGTCATTGCTTGTCTAGTTTCACTTTCTAATTCACTTTTATCACTGACATGTTTTGATAACCAAAAGATTACATACCAGAGCAATCCTGCAGTTATAAACATAAAGATTCCTTCGAAAAGAGCAGTGTACGAAGCATTACCTATTGATTGTTTGATGTTATTTAGAGCTATTGCAACGATGATGCTAGCAATTAAGGCGGCAGCTACACCGAGCCACAATTGTTTTATTTCATTCTTAAGATTGTTTTTTTCCAGAAGCGTAAAAATTATGCCGACTATCAAGCAAGCCTCAAGACTTTCTCGGAAGACTATAATGAATTCATTCATATTTTTTATTCCTATCTGATAAAAAGGAAGGCAAGAAAAACAGTGGGTTGAGGGTTAAGGATGTTAATCTTGCTTTCCTTATCTTATTGTTAATGATAATCATTCCCAATAAAAAATAATACCTTTCTTTTGATATAAATCAAAAGTGAGTAGCAGGATATTTTGTTGTGAGAGTCTTTTTGAGGGTTAGTGCTCAATATCCTGCTACCGCTAGGGGGTTAAAATCTATATCTTATTCCTAGATTATATGATCTTGGCCTTTGTGTTCTTATCCCATTTTTTGGTGCTCTTGCAACGATGTCTTCAGAGTCAAAGAGGTTAACAACCATAAAGTAAAGATCTGTTTTTTCATTAATTTCTCTTTTCACAGATAGATCCAACATACTGTTTGAATCAATGTTTGTGTTTGCAGAGCAAGCTGCTACAGAACATGTTGAGCCATAATAAAGACCCCTTAGATCTGCTTCCCAACCGTTTTGGAAATTAGCACCAAGCACAACTGCAATTTGTGTTTCAGGAACATTAGGTATATTCATACCTCTATCAACATCTCCCCAGAAACTACTATCAAATGTAGAATCAAATTCTGCATCAGTATGTGTGTAAACCATTTTAGCTGACATTAAACTTCCTGCAGCTGATTCCCACCCTGTAGCATATGAGACTTCTAATCCTGATATTGTTGATTCTCCAGCATTAAAGGTGTCGCCAATTTCACAGCCTTCAATAACCCCTGAAGACGAAGCTCTACATTCCCCAAACATATTTGCATAATCTGTATTAAAGTAGATGACTTCAAAAGAGCTGCTATCATTAGCATATCGAGCGCCTATTTCTAGATTATCAGCAGATTCTGGGTCAGCTCCTCCTGATGTCGGTGTAAATCCTTCATGATACCCGCCTATCATAGAGTAGCCATTACCTATATCGTAGGTGAAACCTATACCGAAAATAGTCTCACTATCGTCAGATTTTGTTTTAGGGTAGCCGCTATCAGTCTTAACTGCTGTTCTAGCACTATCTACAAATCTTTCTTCAACTATTTTCCAATCTTCATTACGTATACCAAGAGTTAACACTAAGTCACCCATGTCTATTTCATCACTAATAAAGAACGCACTAGCCTCTGCAGTTGTAACTCTATTATTGCTTCCATAGCCAGGATCCTTAGCGTCGCTTTCAAGTGCAGTAAGAGTGCCAGATTGCCAATAGGTATATTCGTACCATTGAAATCTATCTTCATCATCTTCAGTGTCTCGGTAGCCAACAGTTACCTTATGATTACCTATATCAAAGCTACCTTTGAGCACAAGACCTTCTGAGGCATATGCTCTGTTATTATGTTTTAGCTTAATTTTTTCAGCAGTGGTATTGGTTCCTCTAAGAATCGATATTGCTAAAGCGTCTCCAGCATTAGCATAATCAATAACATTATTGATGCCTTTTGAAGCACCTCCATAGTAAACCTTATCAGTTTTAAACCAATCTCTTGCAAAATCATTTTGATAATAGGTTGCTTCAAACTCTGAATTCCCTGTTCTAACGTTGTAGCTAAGAACAATCTGATCATGCTCATTATTCATTTGGTCATAATCTGTAAATCCATAACGTAATCTTGGATTTAATCGATAATCAGCTTCTGCAAGACCAACATAGTTTGGTCTGATTCTTCATCTGAGTCTTGATATTTAAAATCAAACTGGTGATAGACATCGCCATCAGTATCACTGTTGTATCTCATCTTCAATAATAGATCACCTTTATCAAAACCAGAATCACCTCTAGTGTGTTCTATATCATCAAAGCCATCTGTAGTGTGCTCAAGACCTTCAATCATCCATCCAAAGTTCTCTGATGAACTGCCATAGTGAAAGTGTGCTTTCATATACCCATCAGATCCTGATTCAAGATTAACCATGCCTACCGTTCCATCAGGAATAGGTGTACTGATCATATTGATTGCTCCACCAATAGTGTAAGGACCAGTTTCAATTGCTGATGCTCCTTTTACTACTTCAACAGAATTAATTCTTGAGAATGTAGGAAAATAATAAGCAGATGATGCAGCGTATGGAGCAGGGGCTATCAATATCCCGTCTTCCATTAGCGTAACTTTTCCAGAACGATCCGGGTAGGTTCCTCTAATACTTATATTTGGTCTTAAGCCATAACCTTCTTCTGGTCTAACATTGATACCTGGGACTGTAGCTAGAGCTTTATGGACATCTAATGTTTCAAAACTTTCTAACTCTTCAGCAGAAACTACAGTTGCTGAACCAGGTACATTTTTATCACCAATAATAGTTATATTATCAATAACTTTATTTTCATCACTATCATGACCGCCTGCATAAACATTAGTTAGGTTCAAGCATAAAGTCATAACAGCAAGTAAAGTTAAATGCTTTTTATTACTCATTTTTTATATACCTTTATTATTAAATTCATAAATAATGATAATGATTATCATTACCAAAGTTTAATGATAATCATTATCATATTAAAATCAACAAAAAAAACATTTATTTTTAACCTTTTTATTTGATTGTTATTTCAATAAATCCGCTTTCAAGTAAGATACGAAATATAGGTTTAAATAACGGTTAATAAAAGGAGACGAAATGCACTTTGAGGGATTAGTGATGGGATTGATCGTCTTTCTTATTATTGGTGTTTTTCACCCTATGGTCATCAAGGCAGAATACTATATCGGCAAAAAAATCTGGCCATTATTCTTTGTTATCGGATGGGGCTTTATTCTCTGGTCACTGTTTACAGAAGAGATATTCTTTTCTATTTTTCTTGGCGTTTTTGGTTTTTCTTCACTTTGGAGCATTGGAGAGTTAATCGAGCAAGAAAAGAGAGTTGAGAAGGGATGGTTTCCCAAAAATCCCAATAAAAAAGATTAGTAAATTGGGTGAGCGCTATCTAGGAAAAATTGCATTTGATCAAGTGCTTCAGAATTTATTTTATTTACAGCTTTCTCATTACTGATGTCATTATAGAGGGTGTCTCTTAGTACCGGTTCTCTGCCTAAGCCTCTTATGAATGTTTCCATTTTCAGAGGTTCAAATTCTTGACCATGAATGCTACCTGCTGCTTTTGATATAGATTCATTCATTAGTGTGCCTCCCATATCATTGACACCCGCGTGAAGACAGCTCTCGGCACCTCTAGATCCCAATTTAACCCAGCTCGATTGTATATTTTGAATATAAGGATGCAACGCAAGCCTAGCCACAGCATGCATTAAAAGAACCTCTCGGAATGTGGGCCCTGGTCGTGCTTTCCCTCTTTTATACATGGGTGATTCCATGCTGACAAAGGGGAGGGGAATAAATTCTGTAATTCCACCCGTTTCTTTTTGTAGTTCTCTGAGTTTAATCAGATGTGTGGACCAATGTTCTATATTTTCTTGATGACCGAACATTATCGTCGATGTTGTTTTAATGCCAGCACGATGAGCTGTTTTTATCACTTCTAACCATTGGTTTGTGTCAAGCTTGTCCGGGCAGATATTTTTTCTTACCTCATCGTCCAAGATTTCTGCTGCAGTTCCTGGCATTGTTTTGAGGCCCGAGTCTTTAAGCATGATCAAAAAGTTTTCGATCGAGATCCCCAGAGAGGTTGCTCCATGAGTAATTTCTAATGGGGAAAACGCATGGATATGCATGCCTGGTACCTTGGTTGAAATGGCGTTGCATATACTTAAATAAGTTTTACCGTCAAAGTGAGGGTGAATACCGCCCTGCATGCAAACTTCAGTCGCCCCTCGATTCCATGCTTCTAGTGCTCGATTACCTATTTCTTCAAAAGAGAGCAGGTAAGGTTTGCCTCTTAGGTTTTCTTTTGTTTTACCCTTGGAAAAGGCACAGAAATGACAGGTGTATTTACAGATATTCGTGTAGTTAATATTTCTTGTGACCACATAACTTACCTGTTCCGCGTTTATTATTTTCCTCAACTCATTGGCCTTATTTAACACCAGATGAAAGTCATTGCCTCTGGCTTTAAACAAAGAAGTGATTTCACTATGACTTAAGTCTTTTTGTGTAAAGGATTTATCGATTATATTTGATATTTCAACTGAGCCACTGGGTTCATGATCTGTCCAAATAGGGTGTTTACCGGTTTTAGGTACCTTAAGAGACTCACCGCAACGCCATTTATTATGTCGGCCATAACCCTCAGAGTCAGATAGTTCCAAAAGGTGCGGCCTGAGGTTGCTATCCACCCATTTAGGATCTTTTTGATATTCAGGATAAACAGCTAGGCGCTCTTGTAACTCAAAGCCTTTATTATTGGTTGAGAGTTGCAGTAACTCTAAGTCAGGCCAAGGTGATTCAGGATTAACATGATCATCAGTAACAGGAGAAACTCCACCCCAGTCATTTATGCCCGAATCAATGATCTCTGACAATAGACCCTTGTTAAGATTTGGTGGGCATTGAATATTCATTGTTGGGCCAAAGATAATGCGGGCCATAGAAAGTGTCCATAAGAGCTCTTCAGGTTCAGGTGCCTTTACATTCTTCATTTGAGTGTCTGGTTTGGGTATAAAGTTTTGGATAATAATTTCCTGAATATGCCCATATTTTTCATGCAGTTTTTTTATCGTTAAAAGACTTTCCAGTCGCTCTTCTCTGGTTTCGCCAATACCTATTAATACGCCGGTGGTGACGGGAACATTTAATTCACCAAGGTTCTGTATTGTTTGCAATCTTAACTCGGGATCTTTGTCCGGTGAGCCGTAATGCGGCCCTCCTTTCTGACACAGTCTTTTTGAAGCAGATTCAAGCATAATCCCCATAGACAATGAAACCTCTTTCAGACGTTTGATCTCATACATACTCATTGTTCCAGGATTTAGATGAGGCAAAAGATCAGTTTTATCTAGAACCATCCTTGCCATGGCATGTAGATAATCTAGCGTGGTGTCATAGCCTAGATACTTAAGATCTTTTCTGGCAGCTTTGTATCTTAACTCAGGTTTTTCACCCAGTGTAAATAAGGCTTCTTTGCAGTAGTGTTTTTCACCGGTTTTGGCAATCTTTAATACCTGGTCAGGTCTTAAGAAAGGACTAGATAATTTTCTCGGTACCTTAGCAAAAGTACAATAATGACAAACATCACGACACAACATGGTTAAGGGGATGAATACTTTTTTTGAATAGGTGATAAGGAATTTTTCTTGATCACGAAGACCGCTAGCTTGCTCCATTAAATCGATCAATGGTGTCGATATTCCAATCTCGTTATAACGACTTAGTTCATTCTTCATGAGTTATTTATACCTTTTTAATTGTCGTGACACCATGACTATTTCTTGTTAATTAATCGAGCCTATTTAATAAAGATTTATTTGTGGCAATAAGATGATTCCAGTCATGAATATCATCCAGATCAAAACTTAGTCCATCAATACTAATAACCCGGGTTTCTACTCCAAAACTTTTGGCTTCTAGCAGGTGTTTTTCTAGACTATTCTCTCCAAATTGGAAAGGGAACGAGCGAGGCATATCTAGAATCAATGCATTGGTCCCCCCGTCTTTATTTGCAATAACAAGCGTGAGCCCATTTCTGTGCTGATTAATTAGATTTATTACATCGTCCTTTGATGCTAGCGGTAGGTCAATCGATAGATAGAGCATTTGTTTCGCGCCCTGTTCCCATAACCAATCAGTGGTTTGATTAATGTTCTCTTTTAGACTCAATCTATCTTGGTTTGCTTTTAAAATAATATTTTCATCATCAAAAGATTGCGCCCATTCAGTTTCATTTGTCAGTAAAACTATTTTTTCTATCTTTGGAATATCCAAGAGATGATCAATTATTTGCTGGGTGAGAAGTTTAGTTAGTTTTATTCTTTGGTTGGTATTTAATACCTCAGAGAGCCTAGTCATGGTCTTTTTGAAACTATTAATCGGAATGATAGCCCACATGTTTTATTAACTAGCTTAACTCGTTTAAAAATTCGATAGTTTCTTCTGCCAATGTAGTTTTATCGTCACTGTCTTGCATGAGTATATTGGAGACTTTAACTCTAATACCTAAGGACTCTATCGCTTGGATGTACTCCTCATCAGTATTATCTATTATTAAACCATCGATAAGATTCTCATAGTGATTTGCTATAGTCATAACACTAACTTCAAGTCCCATCTCTTCCATAATTTTAGCTGTTGGACCCTTGACACTATCCCCACCAATTATTGGCGAGACGGCAACTCTAGGTTTGTTAGATTGCATAATAGTTTGTTTAATTTTATCTATTGATAGAATCGGGTCTACACTTAAATAAGGGTTTGAAGGCGCTATCAAAAAACCAGTCAGTTCAGGATCATTGATTGCCTCCAGAACCTCTTTTGTGGTTTCATGGTGCTTGCTTTCAAATGAGATTTCTCGAACTTTAGGATTATTTGATTCTTTGACAAAGTATTCTTGGAAGGGCATAGAGCCTTTATCAGTTTCTACAACTGTTTGGATCATATGATCACTCATCGGCAAAATTATAGTTTTTAATTTAAATCGTTCAGCAATATCTTGGGTTATTGATGTTAAGGTTTCTCCATTCCTCAATGCTTTTGATCGATGAAGATGAAGAGCTAAGTCTTTATCGCCTAATTTAAACCAATTGTCCGCACCAAGCTGACCTAAGACATTATGAGTTTTCCATGTTTCATCTTCTCTTCCCCAGCCTGTTTCTTTATTATTAACTCCGGCTAAGGTATAGATTAAGGTGTCAATATCTGGGGAGATATAGAAACCTAGGTATAAGAAGTCGTCACCGGTGTTAACAATAACCCGAAGCTTCTCAGGTTGCAGTATTTGGTCTAAGCCATAACATAATTTGGCGCCACCGATGCCGCCAGTGATAGCTATAAGATTATTATCACTCATGCTCACCTAAATAAGTCTTCTTCCTTAGACCTTATCAAATCATTGACATTATCAGAATCTGAAGGCATATCAATGCCTCTGACGATAGCAACTGGCTTTCCCTCATTGCTCTCACCTATAACTAGAGCTGCTGCAGAGGCTATTTGGTCTGCGAATCCAATAACAGTCGTGTTTAATTTTCGTCCAAATAGATCTTTGCCTTTCCCTCTTAGATCAATAATTGTTTTCACACCCGATGAACCAATCGCGTGCCCAGTTGTTCCTATTCTCCATGCTCTACCCATACTATCCGTAATAATCACACCCACTTTAACACCTAGTGATAATTCTAGATCACGTCTGATTTGATCCGCTGATTTACTTGGATTCTCAGGCAATAATAATACGTGCCCATCTCCATTTTCTATGTTTGATTGGTCAATTCCTGCATTTGCGAGAATATGACCAAGACGATGCTCCACGATGATTATTCCATCCTGAATTCTTATAATCTCATTGGACTCTTGAATAATCAGTTCAACCAATCGAGCATCTTTAGAGGTTTGTTTAGCTATTTCCTCTGCTTGTTCGCTTGCAACGACTGTCTGTAGATCAATCAGCCGTCCTTCAGATTTAGAAATAATTTTTTGGGCTATAACAACAATGTCATTTTTTTGAATCGTAAGATTGTATTCTTTGGAATTTTCGAGAATGATTTTGGCTATATCATCTTGCTCTTGAATTGAGGGCACATTTTTTAGTGGAATCACTTCAAGCTTATTATTAGCCGATCTTGAGTTCATAAGCTATATCTTGAATTCAGTTGGAGGTTATATTGATTCCTGATGATTTTAGTTTGTGCTTTTTATTAATCACAATCAGGACTGAGGTTAATGCTTCTGCTGCCGCTGAATTTTCCAATGAGCCGGCATACCAAGATTTTAATCCCAAATCATTGAGTAAAGAAATGACGGTCTCAGCAGATTCTTCATTATTACCAGTAACCAAAACCTCAGCTTTGATTCGGTCATTTGAGCTCACCAAATGTGAACCAATATTTTGAAGCGCAGATACAACCTCGGTCTCAGGCCCGAGAACGGCTTGAGCTTCAAGTGCAGCAGAGCCTAAGCTTGGAAGTTTTACTTTAGTTACCTCTTTTTGTAATGGAACTGTTGTATCGATTAGAATTTTTCCTGCAAGATCTTCCTTAATAAGTGCAAGAGTGTCTTTGTGGCTAAAATAAGGGACAGTTAAAACCGAGATATCTGACTGACTCGCCGCAGTCTTTAAATTGGAGCCAGTTACCTTGTCAGAATTT
>Ga0208764_10002466_pt1 | contig 11586 bp, 8 predicted proteins | sample ETNtaG_18_FD_185762 | JGI IMG/M metagenome (GOLD analysis project Ga0208764, IMG submission 185762) | Marine microbial and viral communities from oxygen minimum zone, Eastern Pacific Ocean - ETNP201302SV91 (SPAdes) (version 2) | ecosystem: Environmental > Aquatic > Marine > Oceanic ... | reverse complement strand
GTAACACAATGATCAGACGACTTCCCCTACACCGCGGTGATATACTCACCGCTCCTATTTTCACTACCGACGCTGTGTATATAAGCCTTTCACACACCGTTTATTCGCCATTGCCTGACGCGAATTTTTAGTATCTTAGAGCGACTTATGATTATCAATAAAATTGCAGATGAACTTAGCGTTCAACCTTCGCAAGTAACTGCCGCTGTTAAACTTCTTGATGAAGGGTCTACCGTACCTTTTATCGCGCGCTACCGAAAAGAAGTGACACAAGGCCTTGATGACACACAGCTGCGTACCTTGGAGCAGCGCTTAACCTACCTGCGAGAGCTTGAAGAGCGCCGCGATGTAATCCTTAAATCTATCGAGGAACAGGGCAAACTAACCGACGAGCTTAAAAGCAGTATCACCAGTGCTGACAGCAAAACTACCTTGGAAGATTTGTACTTACCGTACAAGCCCCGTCGACGCACTAAAGGCCAGATTGCTATTGAAGCGGGCCTTGAACCTTTAGCTGATACCTTATTTTCTGCCCCAGATACCGATGCTGAAAGTGCAGCAAGCGAATACGTTAACGCAGATAGTGGCATTGCTGATACTAAAGCAGCATTAGAAGGCGCCCGCTATATCTTAATGGAGCGCTTCGCCGAAGACGCTACACTGCTGGCAAAAGTGCGCAAGTACTTAACTGAAAATGCTTATGTAAAAAGCACGGTTGTATCAGGTAAAGAGCAAGAAGCCGCCAAATATAAAGACTATTTCGAACACAGTGAAAAGTACAAGAACGTACCATCTCACCGCGCGTTGGCGATGTTTAGAGGCCGCAACGAAGGCATGCTACACATCCAGCTAGATGCCGACCCGCAGTCAGAAGACAACGGCCCATCGCATTGCGAACATATTATTGCCAGCCATTACGATATTATGCACCGCGGCCGTGGTGCAGATGACTTCTTAGCTCAAGTTGTACAGTGGACGTGGAAAATCAAAATTGGTTTACACATGGAAACTGAGCTATTCAGCGCCCTTCGTGAGCGCGCTGAAGAGGAAGCCATTGAGGTATTTGCTAAAAACTTAAACGACCTGTTGATGGCTGCACCTGCAGGTGCAAAAACCACTATGGGATTAGATCCAGGTTTGAGAACCGGCGTTAAGGTAGCGGTCGTAGACAGCACAGGAAAAGTGGTCGCAACCAACACCATATTCCCGCATGCGCCACAAAATCAGTGGGATAAATCTATTCGCACGCTCACCACGTTGTGCAAGCAATACAAAGTAGATTTAATCAGCATTGGCAACGGTACTGGCTCGCGCGAGACAGACAAACTCGTTGGCGAAATGCTCAAGAACAACAGCGAGCTTACTGCACAAAAAATTATGGTCAGTGAAGCGGGTGCATCGGTGTATTCAGCCTCTGAGCTTGCTTCAAAAGAATTGCCTGACCTTGACGTGTCAATCCGCGGCGCAGTGTCTATCGCTCGACGCTTGCAAGACCCGCTGGCAGAGCTGGTTAAAATTGAACCTAAAGCTATTGGTGTAGGCCAATATCAGCATGACGTAAGCCAAAGCCAGTTAGGCAAGTCGCTAGACCGTGTTATTGAAGACTGTGTAAACGCCGTTGGCGTTGACTTAAACACTGCATCGCCCGCGCTTTTGAGCTATGTATCGGGCTTAAACAAAACCCTAGCGCATAACATTGTTAATTTCAGAGACACCAATGGTGCTTTCCCAGACCGTAAAGCGCTATTGAAAGTTGAACGTTTAGGGCCTAAAGCCTTTGAGCAAGCGGCAGGCTTCCTTCGCATTGTAAACGGCACCAACCCACTTGATGCCTCTGCGGTTCACCCCGAAGCGTACCCAGTGGTAGATAAAATTGTAGATACGACCGCTGTTGCTGTTAATGACATCATCGGCAATACCGAGCTTCTAAAAAGCCTGTCGCCAGATACCTTTACCAGCGACGCATTCGGTTTGCCAACGGTTAAAGACATTCTAAAAGAGCTGGATAAACCAGGCCGCGATCCTCGTCCAGAGTTTAAAACTGCCGCGTTTAAAGAAGGCGTTGAAACCATTAACGATCTTAAACCAGGCATGATTTTAGAAGGTGTGGTTAGCAACGTGGCCAACTTTGGCGCGTTCGTTGATGTAGGCGTACATCAGGATGGACTGGTGCATATTTCAGCACTGACTAACAAGTTTATCTCAGACCCACGCGAGGTGGTTAAAGCGGGCGATATCGTTAAAGTAAAAGTGCTTGAAGTTGACGTACCTCGCAAGCGTATCTCCTTCACCATGCGCTTAGACGATACACCGAGTCAAAGCAATAATGCAGGCGGCAAACCAGCAGCAGGAAAACCACAAAGTAAAGGGGCTGGGCGTGCTAACGCAAAAGCAAACCCTCGTTCAAATCAGGGTGGCGGCAATCGCAACAGCCAGCCTCAAAACAGCGCCATGGGCAACGCCTTCGCTGATGCATTTGCTAAAGCAAAAAAGTAAACAGTAGCGATTCAACATAATTTACTGTTGCTTATAGAGGGCCTGTCACTAACAGGCCCTTTTTGTATCACGCTTCCATTTAGCCTGCCGTTTTTGCTACATTAGATTGTGGTACATTAGTTCGGGCGCATAGAAATTTTATGTGCCCAAAAACTCTTTAACCAAAAGCACCAAAATAGAGAATACCGAAATAATGAAGAGGTGTGGGTCACACCGAAACCGAAGTTCGTATATTGGTAGCGTTTAGCAAGGCCGTTGACATGCTTTTAGAGCCTTAACGTTTAACGAAGGTAATGTTGCTCATTTGACCACAGCCTTTTTCTAGGCAGCACTTTCGGACAACCATAATGAGCTAAGGGCCACTAACCTTTGGTGTACGAGCGTAATCATCCAACTGTACAGCAAAGATTATCTGCCCTCATCAAAGGATGATTTTATGAACTCGCCTGTCTCAAAAAACATGCTGAATGTCAGCGCCGATTACCCCGACCTTCGGGATCGTTATTACCAACCGAATCTTACTCCACTTAAGCCTTTTATCGACCCGCCAGGCAATTTGGTTATTTTAGACCAAGGAAAAGATGGAGCGTGTACCGGCTTTGCATTGGCCGCTACCATTAATTTCATTTACCGTCAGCAAGGCCGAAAACATACTGTTAGCCCGTGGATGCTTTATGCCATGGCTAAACGTCATGATGAGTGGTTAGGTGAAGCGTATGAAGGCTCTAGCTGCCGCGGTGCAATTAAGGGGTGGTACAACAGTGGCGTATGTAACGAGTCACTAACTGAAGATATTAAGCACAGCAACGAATTTGAAATGACTCTAGCTATTGCTAACAATGCAAGCAATCACAGGCTAGGTGCGTACTACCGTATTGAACGAGAAATTAGCGATTTTCATGCGGCGCTTAACGAAGTGGGCGTAATCTTTGTTTCTGCCAGAATTCATGAAGGCTGGAAAGATAGCGAAGGTGATGTAATAAGCCTAAGGCCTGAACCCATGGGTGGCCATGCGTTTGCCATTGTTGGCTATAACGATGAAGGGTTCTGGATCCAAAACTCCTGGGGGACGGATTGGAAGAAGTCAGGGCTGGCACTTTGGCGTTACGATGACTGGGCGTTAAACGTTATGGATGCATGGGTTGTTCAACTCGCACTTCCTATTTCAGGCACAGGAACTTACCATCAGGCTACGCGCTCTATTGCACAGGGTTTGTTTTCTCGCTCCACACCACGGGTGAGCATTCAAGATCACTTCGTTCATTTCGACGACGGACACTTTGATACCAGAAGTAAATATTGGAGCAATAAAAACCACGTCGATGCCATTATTGAAAAACTTTCCGAAAGTAACCATCGCCACGTAATGCTGTATGCACATGGCGGCTTAAATAGCATAAAAGCTTCGGCTAAACGCATTGCAGCAATGAAAGACACCTTTCTTAAAAACGATATTTACCCAATTCACTTCATGTACGACACGGGTATGCTAGAAGAACTCAAGGATATTCTGGGCTTTAAGAATAAAGAGATTAGCAACAAAGTAGGAGCCTTCACTGACTACACTGACCGCATACTAGAATGGGCAACACGTAAAGTAGGCGGCGCACTGTGGCGAGAAATGAAATCAGACGCTTGCACGCCCTTTACCCGTACCACATCAGATGGTACGTATTTCCTAACGCAATTGGCCGCCTACTTGAAAGACAATTCAGATATTAAGCTGCATGTCGTAGGGCATTCTGCTGGCTCTATTTTTCATGCACACAGCCTATCTAGGCTGTGTAAAGTTGATGAAAACATAACGATTAAGAGTCTGCATTTACTGGCTCCAGCCATTAGCTACCCCTTGTTCAACGAAAAGCTCTCTGCGCTTATAGAAGGGAAACACATTGAATCGACCACGGTTTACAACTTATCTGAAGCGTTGGAAAAAGATGACCACGTGGCGCGTATTTACCAGAAGTCGTTGCTCTATTTAGTATCAAATGCGTTTGAATCCAAACCAGAGATGCCCTTGTTAGGTATGGCTGTGTTTAATCAGCCGCTGCCTAACGTGACGTTTAAGTACAGTGAGGGGAAAGTAGGTGATGCCACCGCCGCCACGTCCCATGGTGGCTTCGATAGCGACGTAGATACCATGAACTCGGTACTTTCAGACATCACTGGCGGCTCACCTAAATATCCGTTTACAAAGGCAATACTGGATTATTAGGGCCTGCTGGTTTTAAGGCAATGCAAGGGAAGTGAAAGTGCTTTTTTCGCGATTTAGCCCTTAGCTATGACGGGCTAAATCGTTCGTGCAATGTTAAGCAGCTAGCGTTAATTGCACGTTATCATGCTTGAAGCGATAAACCTTCTCTAGAGGGGGTGTAAGCTTGCAAATAAGCATTTTGAATGCGGCCAATTCGTGTTTGCATCACATTAGACTCATTTGCCTGAAAGCCTTGTGTGTCTGCTGATGAAGATTGATTATCTAACACCATATCCGCAATAGAATCGGTTGCGGTGCCTATATTTGTATCGGGCTGCACGGCTGCCCCAGTGTCTGCAACAATGCCATTGCTTTGTGCTGAGGTAGAACCTGCTGAAGCCGTTTCTGTTTGGCCTTTGGCAATCTCGCTACGGGCCTCTGTGGCTTTTTGAGAAGCCTCTGCAGCCACTTTTAAATCTTGTGATGAAGGTTCAGCTGGTGCGAGGGCGGCTGCGCGCACTTGCTCCATTTTTTTCAGCGTTTCCTCTGGCGTTTTTTCTTCTGAAACATCAATCGACACTTCGCCATCGGTCACATAGCGTTTATTGTCAGGGCCTGTAGTGTATTCATACTGCGGAGCACCGGCGTACTGACCGCCTGTTGAAGCATGCGCTTGCTCGTGAACCCTCACTTCCTGATCGCGGGCTTTTAACTGCTCAATTTCAGCAGCGTCTTGTTTCTCTTGCTGTTCTTGTTGCCTGTCTTGCGCGCCCTGCTTGCCTGCACTCTCATCTTGCGCATTATCTTTCTGTTGCCCAAAAACGTTTTGAAAGGCAGCTTGAAGTTCTGTTTGTACCTGAGGGCGCTCGTAAGTAACCGGCGCTGGCGGCTGGCCGGGGCTCTTCGCTTTATCGGCTTCTGACCCTAAGCCTTTTTGAGAAGCCCCTTGCTGGGAATCTGACGCTTGGGGAATAGTTTCTCGCTGCACGTTATCTCTACGTGCAGACTCTGTATTTATGTTCGCCGTGGGATAAGCAATGGCGTTAAGGATTGGTGTAACGATATTCACCGTAACTGTTCCACCTACGCAAGCACGTCTATGATGGTACCAAGCATCTCATCGGCAACACCTAATACTTTGGCAGAGGCTTGGGCATTACGTTCGTTTACATTGAGCGCGATTAAGTCGTCAATGAGACGCGTGGAGGTAGACGTTGAATTCGATGACGTGTTTATTGTGTCGGTATTGGTCGCAATAGGTTGAGCGGGTGCTACCGCATCCTCAGCAGTTCGCTGAGCAATATTTGATGCTGCCTGCGAAATTCCGTCGCTGGCATTTTGTAAACCATATTGAGCCGCTGCAAATGCAGAGCCTGCACCTAAACCATCAATACTTGTCATACACTACCCCTAACCTCTCATGTGCAATTATTAACCAATTTCACACAAATGGAAAGACATGTATCACACCCTGTCATTAACTTATTGTAAGCAGGCGATTTTTATTAAGCTGTCAAAGATAAGAAAAGCTTCAAACTATCGGCAAGCCGCGGTTTGAAGCTTCATGTCATCGCTCTATTACGACGCCTTTTGCTGGTAAACGCCAGCGGCAAAGCGAAATAAAATGTCAGCAGTTTGCTGAGGATGTGAAATAAACGGCGCATGCGACGCATGAGGCAGAACAACGGTATCAGCCTGCGGATGTAGCTCACATATACGATCTATTCCGCTGGTCGGCACTAGACTATCCAACCTGCCATACAATCGTAATGTGGGTGTAGTTATTCGCCCCACGTCTTGACGCATGTCTTCAGTAGACAATATGCGTAAACCTTTCTTAAGCGCTTCCTCGGCGGGATCTGGGAATTGGGTTACCTGTTCTCTGATCGCCTTAATATCCTGCTTTGCCGTTTCGCTGCCCATCGCTTGAATTGCCAAAAAACGTTCCAGTGTTTTCTGATAGTTCTTTTCAAGCTGAGTCTCGAACATTGAAAGTAAATCGGCAGCAATACCCGGCCAACAAGGCCCTGCTATAAATCGAGGTGTTGAAGCAATCGTTACCAGTCCGGTAAGTTTTTCTGGTGCTAACAGCGCTAACTTTTGCGCAACTAGTCCACCTAATGACCACCCAACCAACACACACTGGTCTGGAAGCTGGTTCACAATGGATTGAGCCAATGTTTCCACGTTATACGGTGACGGGACGAACTCTGCATTTTCCCCAAACCCAGGAAGATCTATGGTGGTGACGCGAAAATTATCGCTTAAATAAGGGATAAAGGATGTGAACGCTCCGCTGTTCATACCCCAACCATGAAGAAATACCACATCTACGCCTGTACCCTGAGTACGGGTGACAAGCTCGCCGTTTGTATGCAAACTTTCCATTTACACCTCCTTAGGCAGTCACGTGTTTTTGAGGCAACACGAAATAATGAAAACAGGTCGACGTTCGACAATTCAAGGAAGTTGATGGAATCAACACTATGAACCTTTCATGCTTGCTATGTTATCAGGCAAGTCCTACGCCAGTATGTCACTGGTGTGAAGATGACATATTTTTTTTCGATGCCACGTTGCACGGAAGTAACTTACTTCAATATGGCCCTGTGGCAGGCCACGTCAAGCATAGCCACTATGACGCGTTACGCGTTTTGGGACTTCATACGTGGCCAATGTCATCGCTGGTTCACCAGTTAAAGTTTACGCATTCCCTTACGGCAGGAAAAGCATTAAGTAACTGGTTTGTCCATAAAATGCGACAGTGCACTTTATCAGTGCCCAATGTGCTGCTTCCGGTGCCAATTAGTGCATGGCGACTTGCTACACGGCACTACAATCAGGCTACGCTTCTGTGTGAAAGCATAAGCAGTGAGCTGAATATTCCAGTTAACCAGTCGTGGGCCAAACGACGGGGCTTTAGCGTGCAGCATCACTTATCCAAAATGGCGAGAGCCGAAAACGCAAGCCGTGTATTTAGCCTATCGACGCAGTGTATCGATGATGAGATAGCAATAGTGCAAGGTAATAAAGATGGCAGCAACTTCAGCGTTGCAATTGTCGATGACGTACTCACCACCGGCGTGACCGTGAATACATTGAGTAAAAGGCTCAAAAAACGCTACCCAAATTTACACATTCAGGTGTGGGTCGCGGCATTTACGCCACCGCCTAAAAGCAGTCTGTATCAGAAAGCCTAGTGATCAGAAGCGGTAATACTGAAAAGCGCGGCATTCGCCGCGCCTTTCAAGCTGATTTAGCGAATAAAGTGAGACTGGTAGATTGCATTGGCCAGCATCTTGTTCGTGCCATACCAGTACCCTCTAAACTGCGTATTGTCGGTAAAGCCAATGACAACGCCGCGCCCCATTTTTTGAGTCGTCACAGCAGTTGATTCAGCCATTAGCGCAACCATTCTTTTGTCACTAAACCCAGCCATGAGAGGCTCATCAGTGTAGCGTGCAGGTGTTATAAAGGGTGAGCTACTGGCCTCCACTATCATATTATTGGTTTTAAACATGGGCAGTGTGTCGTCATCATAGCCGTAGAACAATGGATGAGTATTGTCGATATTGGCTTCAAACACAGCGCCAGCCACCAACTTTCTGGCGTATAACGATGCGCCATCTTTATAGCTGAGTTCGCTTTCATCGAACGCGTTATCAATACTCTCTCGACTAACAATTTCTACGTCTAACCATTTATGTTGAGCGAAATAACGCAACGCGGATTTCTGCCCCACGATCACGCCACCGGCTTTCACCCACTGCTCAATTTGAGTTCTTTCACTTTCACTAAAGCGATATCCACCGCTAGGGAATAGAAGGTGCGTATAAGTAACGCTAGGATCATTAAGCGCGCTTGTCAGATGTTGTTGCTCAACGATACTGGCAGCTAGCCCCACTTTTGTGTCGAAATAGTGCCATATTTCACCTGCTTCGTATTCGCTGGTACCTTCACCGCCAACAATTAATACTTGAGGTAAGGTTACAGGCGCCATGCTTCGGCTACCCAAATCGTGCCCTGTGGGTGTTAACCCACTGCGCAAACTAAATACAGGCACCTGAAGTTGCTGTTGCGCATCGCGCAAAATGGCCGCCAAGTTTTCTGGCTGACCCAGACCTTTCGGTACAACTATGCTGCCAGGCTGAAGCTCAATGCTGTTGCCATCGTATTTAATAGCGGAAAACGCTTCTTCACTACTACGCACCTTAACGCCAGCTTCCAATAACGTTTGCAGCATGGCTGGCGCATAGTACTGCTGCCATGAAAACGCATACGCGTATGCGTCCGGGTGAATATCGTTAAGTGTTGGTTGTGCAAGTGCGGTGTTGTCGCTAAGTTTTAGGCTTCGCGCATCGCCCCTATCTAGAGGCGCGTAATCCAAATTGAAAGCCAAAGCCAAATTCCACGTTGATACATCGTAAAACGTGTTGTTCTCAAACGAGGTTTGGGTAGAGAAAATTGACTTTACTAAACGGTATTGAGGCTGGTTAGAAGGAATATAAATCGCGCGACCTGCACCATAGCGAACTTTGCTTACCTCAACATCTTTCGTTAACACCTCGTAATTAATATGATGCTGTTCAAGCAATGCAACAAATGCGTTAAAGCGAGCTGTGTCATTCGATGCACTAACAACAAAACCTACCTGCTCATCCTTTTCAGCCAGTGACTGTGTGCTCTTAAAAAAACCCGATTGATAATCGAGAATAGCAGCCTTATTTGCCAATGCGCCTCTAAAAGTGCTTAAAGACGTAGTAATTTGATTTGCTATGGTGTCTTTGAAGGCAAGCTTGCCATTAATAGAGTCCTGAATGTGGCCCCGTGAGCTTGCTTGCTCAAAAAGAATACCCACACTGCCGTGTAAATCTGGGTAGGTCGAGCCTTTGCCTGCGTAGAAATCGTCAAACGCTTCTTGGGTAAAATAGAGCTCCCCTTGCTCATCAAACGCGGCAGCGTGATACTGGGCAAGCGCTTCAGTTAGCGTTACGTTCTCATCAGGCGTCAGTGGATTTTTACGCGAGCGCACACCAGGCTGGAAAAAATAGGTGCTGTCTGTCCCCATCTCATGAAAATCGGTGAGGATATGTGGGCGCCATTTATGAAACTGTTTAATTCGCGCCTGCGACTCTGGGTGCGCCAGTAATAGCCAGTCGCGGTTTAAATCAAACCAGTAATGATTTGTTCGACCTGACGGCCACCCCTCATCGTGTTCACGATGTCGACTGTCAGAAACCAGCTGCTTGCCCTTGTGCATATTTGCCCACTGAGCAAATCGAGAAAGCCCGTCGGGGTTGAAAGACGGATCAAACAGCACAATATTGTTATTCAACAAGGCATCAATTTCTTTACCTTCAGCCGCGGCCAAATAATAAGCCAACGCAAGTGAAGCATTGGTTCCGGAAGGCTCGTTACCGTGAATACTGTAGCCCATGTAGAAAATAAGGGGAGCATCGCTACCTACTTTCTTGCCGCTTTCCATTGCATCAATGTGTTGCTGCCTCATCGCCTCAATATTGTTTCTATTTGAGGGCGCTGTGATTGTCAGTAACAGAAGTGGGCGGTTTTCGTGAGTACGGCCGGTTTCTTCAATGGTGATACGGTCAGACTTCTCGGCAAGTAGCTTCATATAATTGACGACTTGGTCGTGACGCACATGCCACTCGCCAATGTTGGCGCCTAGTATCGATTCAGGCGTGGGAATAGCTGGGTTGTAGGATACCGTGTCAGGTAAGTATGCTGTCACCGGCTGCCCGCCTACATCAGGTGCAATAGTAACAGTTGAAGCAGAGGCGGGATGTGCTAATGATTTCTGACTGGCTGTTGCCCCAAAGGCGATGGTACCAAAGGCTAATAATGAAACGAGTGAGAATGGATTCTTTTTGGCGGTGTAATGCAATTTCGCGAACATAGCGCTTCCCGTCTTGTTGTTATGGTTGAGAATAGTGTCGACGTGCACGCCTCTCAACAAATTCGATTCACTGGAATAATTTATTTAATTAATACCTGACTGTTTTACTCAGGTAAATTTGATACAATAATCCAAATTTCAAAATATGTAGGACTTGCTGATGATAACTATATCAGAAGAAGCCCAGGCTCACTTCGTAAAACTGTTGAGTAAACAAGAGTCTGGCACGAATATTCGTGTATTCGTCGTAAATCCAGGCACTTCGTCGGCTGAGTGTGGCGTGTCCTATTGCCCACCAGACGCGGTTGAAGAAACGGATACCCGTTTGCCATTTAATGGTTTCGATGCGGTCGTAGATGAAGAAAGCGCGCCTTATTTAGAGGAAGCGGAAATTGACTACGTTACCGATCAAATGGGCTCACAGTTAACCTTAAAAGCACCTAATGCAAAAGCGCGTAAAGTGTCTGACGACGCACCATTAATTGAGCGAATCAACTATATGATTGAGTCGGAAATCAATCCTCAGTTAGCGAGCCATGGTGGCAATGTTGTATTGACAGAACTGACTGACGACGGCTACGCCATACTTCAGTTCGGCGGCGGCTGCAATGGTTGCTCAATGGTAGACGTAACGCTTAAAGAAGGTATTGAGAAGCAAATGGTCGAGCAATTCGCTGGCGAGCTTAAGGGCGTGCGCGATGCGACTGAGCACCAAGCGGGTGAGCACTCTTACTACTAAGCGTAATATTGCATTTGCTTAAGTGCATATCTCGATAACTATCTCATGCTAAAGCAAGACATTCACAAAAGCTGGCAACGATTCAAAATAGGTCTATCTATTTTCGTTGTCGGCGTCTTGTTGTTGTTTACCTTAAGTGAACTTCATATCACGCTGCATTACCTGAGCCTTCTTATATTATTTGTCGGTTTCGCTATCGCCATGTTGGGTTACTGGGGAATTTTTATTCAGCGTTTCTCGTTT
>Ga0208764_10002465_pt1 | contig 11587 bp, 10 predicted proteins | sample ETNtaG_18_FD_185762 | JGI IMG/M metagenome (GOLD analysis project Ga0208764, IMG submission 185762) | Marine microbial and viral communities from oxygen minimum zone, Eastern Pacific Ocean - ETNP201302SV91 (SPAdes) (version 2) | ecosystem: Environmental > Aquatic > Marine > Oceanic ... | reverse complement strand
TTTGCAAATGGCATGTAGAGTTCTTGGGCGGGGATATAGACTAATCCCGTTTCTGGACTATAAGACATCGGCATCCAGTTATGACCACCTAGTGCGCCTGGAAAAACAAGTTTCAAACTTGTTTCGTAATCACCCAGGTCAATTTTTTCTGGCCTTCCTGTTTCTGGATTGACTTTACTGGCCCAAGTTACTTTTACATAGTTTTCTGCAGATAAAAATTCGCCATTAGTTCTGTCAATGACATAGAAGAAACCATTTTTTGGAGCCTGCATTAGCACCTTTCTAAGGTTTCCATCAATGGTAATATCAGCCAGGATAATATGCTGTGTTGCTGTGTAGTCCCAATTATCACCTGGCGTTGTCTGATAGTGCCACACGTATTCGCCGGTATCGGGTTTTAAAGCAACGATGGATGAAACAAATAAATTATCTCCTCCCCCAGGACTTCTGGTCTTATAGTTCCATGGAGATCCATTGCCTGTTCCTATATAGAGCAGATCGAGATCCGGATCATATGCCATGGAATCCCATACTGTTCCACCACCACCAGCTTTCCACCATTCAGAGCCTTTCCAAGTTTCTGCTGCCATTTTCATCGCATCGTTTTCAAATCCGTCATCTGGATTTCCTGGAACGGTAAAAAATCTCCAGATCATCTCTCCGTTATTAACATCGTAGGCGCTGACATAACCTCGAACACCAAAATCTGCTCCTCCATTGCCTATAATGACTTTGTCTTTAATGACCCTAGGAGCTCCAGTGATGCTGTAGGCTTTAAAATTATCCACCGTCATTGTTTCCCATATAACGGTCCCATTTTCAGCATCTAAGGCAATCAGCCTTCCATCTAGAGTTCCTAGGTAAAGCTTACCTTCCCATGCTGCTATACCTCGGTTAACGGCATCGCAACACAAGTAATAAGCCTTCTCTCTCGGAATCTTTGGATCAAATTTCCATTTTAATTCTCCAGTTACAGCGTCGTTGGCATAGACAACACTCCAAGCACCGGTGCTGAACATGACACCATCTATAACCAATGGTGTGGCCTCGTGTCCTCTGTTACTGTCCAGATCGTGGAACCATTCAATCCCAAGATTATTAATATTCTCTGAATTAATTTGGTCTAGGGTGCTGTGACGTTGCTCATTATATGTTCTACCATGACTTAACCACTGATCGCTGTTTCTATCGGCGTTGATAATTTGATCGCCATCAACATTAAAGTCTTCAGACCAGACTTGATTTGTAATCGCTATAAGCGAGAAGGTTAGTGTTATTTTTGTAAAAATTCTCATATCAGTATTCTATAACTTGTACCCCATCAATTCGAGAGAGTATTTATTTATATCAAGGTTTGACTTTTTAGATGTTTTGTATTCATCTATGTACTCAAGAAGTTCTAAAGAGGGATATAAAGAAAATGGGAAGATTCATTCATTGTATGTTCAGTTTAATATTTATAATCAATTTAATGCTTATTTCCTCAACTCTAGAGGCCTCTTCTGAGGCGGAGATGATGAATGGTGCATACCAATCAACCTATAAGCCTGAACCGAGTCCAAAAATTTTAATTAAAAATGGAACCTTACTTACTGGAACAGGGCTGTTGTTAGAAAAATCATCAGTATTAATAGAGAATAATCGAATTGTCTCTGTTGGGAGTGATATTGATGAAACTGGTGCAACAGTTATAGATGCCGAAGGAAAGTGGATTACTCCTGGTATTATTGACATTCATTCGCATATGGGCGTTTATCCCGCTCCCAGCTTACGATCTAACTCAGACGGCAATGAGGCAACTAGCCCAACGACTCCAGATGTATGGGCCGAGCATTCTGTGTGGACTCAGGATCCTCAATACACCCTTGCTCTTAAAGGGGGGATAACCACCTTTCATGTTCTCCCTGGTTCAGCCAATCTTATTGGCGGGAGAGGGGTAACATTGAAAAATATAAGAAGTGTCACAGTTCAAGGGATGAAATTTCCAAACGCACCCCATAGTCTGAAAATGGCTTGTGGCGAAAACCCAAAACGAGTTTATGGCAACCGAAACACAGAGCCCTCAACTCGAATGGGTAATGTTGCAGGTTATCGAAAGTCTTGGATTAAAGCTAAAGCATATCAAAGACGATTAGAGGAATATGAATCGAAATCAGCAGAAGCTAAAGAGCTAGAATATGCACCCTCTAGAGATTTAGAATTAGAGACTCTGGTGGGTGTGTTAAAGGGCGAGATTCTAATTCAAAATCACTGTTATAGGGGTGAAGAGATGGCCATCATGCTCGATATAGCAAAAGAATTTGGCTACAAAGTGACTACTTTTCACCATGCTATTGAGGCTTACAAAGTTGCAGATATTCTTGCTGAACAAGGAGTTTGTTCGGCTATGTGGGCGGATTGGTGGGGGTTTAAACACGAGGCATATGATATGGTCTGGGAGAATGTCGCTATGGTTGATCAAGCAAACAATGGAACAGGTTGCGCCATCGTTCATTCAGACTCGGCTGTTGGAATACAGCATTTAAACCAGGAAGCTTCCAAGGCCTTGGCTGCTGGAAGAAGGTCAGGTCTCGATATTGATAAAGCTAGAGCTATTCAATGGATTACTTTAAACGCCGCAAAAGGTCTTGGTATTGAGGATGAGGTAGGAAGCCTTGAAGCCGGGAAGATGGCCGATGTAGTTATTTGGAGCCGCGATCCATTTAGTGTTTACTCAACAGTTGAAAAAGTCTTTATTGATGGTCATATAAAGTATGAGAATGAAAGCGTAGAGGAATTTGAGAGAACAGATTTTGATCTGGGTATTATAGATCCAGAGGGAGATCGATTATGAGTCATTTGAAATTAATCAGTTTTCTTTGTTTTATCTTTTTATCTACCAATCTGTTTGCTGATAATCATTCAGTAATTTTGATAAAAAACGCAACAGTAATCACTGCTTCTGACCAAGGGACGCTTAAAAACACGGATCTTCTTATTGAAGATGGAATCATTAAGGATATAGGCAGGAACCTTACAATTAATGATGGCTCTGAGATAGATGCGACGGATAAATTTGTAACGCCTGGTCTTATTGCGCCTCATACTACTCTTGGTCTTCAAGAGATTGAATTGGAAGCAGCAACTAGGGATGATTCCACAGATCATTACTCTGCGGGGTTTAGTATCGCTAAGGCCTTTAACCCTGCTTCTTCATTGATTCCTTATAATCGAGCGGGCGGTATTACTTCTGCAATTGTGACGCCTTCATCAGCTTCTGGGATTTTCTCTGGAATGGTTTCTGCCTTTAAGATTAACGGAGCTCTGATGACAGAACCAATCATTGAAGATATAGCTTTAATTATGAATCTTGGTGGGAATAAAGATTCTCGTGCATCAACAATAATGTCGCTAGAGGATTCTTTTGATGTGGCTCGACGTTTTGCAATGAAAAGGTCTTTGATCATGAGAGGTGAAGATTTCGATTTTGGAGATTACTCGATTAGAGATTTAGATGCTATTCAAAGGCTATTAAAACAAGAAATATCCCTTGTGGTTCGTGCCAACAGAGCCAGTGATCTTTTAAGGATGATAGAAATTTCTAACCAGTATGAAATTAGGATTATCTTTGCAGGAGCTAAGGAAGCTTGGAGAATTGCAGATTCAATTGCTGAAGAATCAATCCCTGTAATTATCGATCCTATGGATAATATACCCAGCTCCTTTGATTCAATTGCTGCAAGATTGGACAATGCAGCTATCCTGGAGGATTCAGGTGTGAAAGTTCTGATCTCTTCACAAAGTGATCATAATTCCTATCTTAGTCGACAAGGCGCAGGAAATGCAGTGACATATGGGTTATCAAAAGAGGCTGCCATTAAAGCTTTAACGATACATGTTGCTGAAACTTTTGGTATTGCTGATCAGATTGGTTCTATAGAAGCAGGTAAAGACGCGGATATTGTTATATGGGATAACGACCCATTGGAAGTTTCAAGTTTCACCACTAAAGTCTTAATTGATGGAGAAAACATGAGTCTAATGACGCGTTCAAAACGCCTTAGGGACAGGTATTTGGAAAAACTCGGACTGAATTAATTTCTTTGCGAGATCGTAGAGTCAATTAGCCCTAAATAGTCTGATAAGGTTTTACCGTCTTTTGAGAGTGAATCAATTTCACTGATAATTTTGCTAGGTGATTGAATGCTGGCCGAAACTTTAGCTAAGATACTTGTGTCACCTCTTTGAATAGACACTTGATCCAATAGATCAATAATTTCAAAGATTTCTAAATTACTGAAATCTGTGAACGAGCCTGTTTTAATTTTTATAACATCCTCATTAGCTAGAAGCCTATCCTCTTCGCTGATCTCAATTAGTTCTATATACTCCGAGAAATTCTTAGTTTTTTCTTGTGAAAAATCCATACTATTGTTCCAGGCTAAATAAACTCTTGGTTGATTCTCAGAGGTGTTATTTACTTTGTCCTTGAAAATATCGTAACCAATACCTAGGTCGAAACTACCAAGCGGGATATCAAACCAATAAAGATCGAAGTTATACCCCAGCATAAAATTAAAGAAATTAGTCCGATTCTCCTTAAGTTGATATGAGCTCACTGAGCCTCTATTGAGCTGGCCCATGGTAATTTTAGACTTTATTAATTGAGAATTATTGGCTACCAAGATTCCACCTAAACTCAATGTGATTGAATCACCATCGCTTGAGTGGCCAATATTAGCATTGTCATATTGGTAACCATCAACATAGACATCATTTCGATAAGCACAACCAAAGTTGGTTGTATCATTTTTGTAAAATTGACAGGATGTTGATGATGCTTCCATAAATATTCTGTAGCTTTCTAGCCCACCGAAAGAATCTATTAAATCCCAAGTTTCAAAACCAAATAGACCCATCGATTCCTTGAGAGATTTGCCCATTATTTGCCCATAATAAGCTATGGGAAGTTGGTTAATAACATGCGATGACCTAAAGTCCAAACTAAGAGCATTATATCCTGAATCATCCTTATCCAGAAGCATGTCAGTAAATCCAGAGAATCCACACGATTGAGTGTCTCCACAAAAAACTGAGGTTCTAGAGAGACCTAATTCTAGGGTAGGAATTGGTCTAAAATCAAAACGCATACCAAAAAAACGTGGGTCTGGAACAGTTCTTGAATGATTCAGTTCACCTGTCATGATTGAGAAATCCCATGGACCAATCCATTTCAGAAATCTTGATTCAAAAGGGTCAGAAAAAGTTCTTTCAATTGCTAAGCCTTTAATAGCATTGGCGTTAGTTGATAGCACTAAACTGTTGCTCCATCCAGGTCCCCACCAACGTTTTTTAGAGCCAACATCGATTGAGTAATTGCCTCTAGCGATAGATAGATAGGATTCATTGAATAAGGTATCGCCTGGTATTTTTTCTACTTTAAGATTAATTGCTAAGTTCTTTGATAGAAAAGACGATTGAGCACCCACTGATTTTGTATTGGTTAAGTTGTCATTAAACCAAGTAAATTGATTTGGATTTTTAGCTACTTTAACTTCTGTTAGACCAGATAAACCTCCCATCTCTGCGTCAATTAGAGCTTCTTTTATACGTTGAAATGATGCTATTTCTATCAGACTCATTTCAGATTCATTTTTTGTCAGATTATAGGCAATGTCACCCCAAGCTATTGGCCAAGTTGAGATGGGTATATTTAGAGCTCCAGAATCCACTAAGATTTGGATATCGTGTCTGATAATTAAATTATCTGGCATCACCCAAGGAGATGCTTGCAGGGGTTTAGCTTCGATTAAAGCTAGAACACAAGCGATAAAGATAAACTTTTTAGATAGTCTCATTTTCATTAAGCGTATTCTACTACTCAGATGGATAATCTGCTAAAGAATTACTGATTTTGATTTAAATCGAATATAAAATAGATTCGTCCCAATAGATGAATTAACTAATGAATTTTAAAATAATAGTTTCGATTTTTATTATTGTCTCTCTGACCTCATGCAGTTTGCCCAAAATTGACTTAACGCCAGACCAAAGCTCCGTTAGAGATACGACAAACGGTCAGGTTATTGGAGGAGATAATGGGGAAACTCACCAGTGGCTTGGTTTACAATACGGCTCTATACCGGATTCTGATTTCCGTTGGAAAAAAGGAAATGCACCCGCTTCTTGGGATGGGGTTAAAGAGACGCTTAATTTTGGACCAAGTTGCATTCAGCGAGGTTCTTTAATCAATACTTCAAAACGCAGAAAATGGGGTGACATGGTTGGTTCTGAAGATTGTCTTTATTTGAATATTTGGGCACCAAAAATGAATCCTGAGAATTTGCAAACTAGCGCACCTATGCCTGTGATGCTATGGATCCATGGTGGAAGCAATGTTTCTGGGAATGCAGATTTTTATAATCCATCTGCACTGGCTTCAGAGCACCAAGTTATTGTGGTCACCATTAATTATAGACTTGGGCCCTTTGGATGGTTTCGTCATCCAAGCATTGGAAGAACATCTAGCGATGCTGTAAATGCTTCTGGCAATTATGGAAATATTGACACCATTCAAGCCCTAGAGTGGGTTCGCTCTAATATATCTGGATTTGGTGGCGACCCTAATAACGTGACAATTTTTGGCGAATCAGCAGGCGGTTATAATGTTGCAGCATTATTATCATCACCGCTAGCAAAGGGCATGTTTCATAAAGCTATTATTCAAAGCGGGGGAATTAAGCCAGGTGATATTACTCATTCAGAATCCTTTCTTGAAGAAAATATACCTTGGAAGAACTACACATCAAAGGAATTAACGAATAGATTATTAATTTTAAAAAAAATAGCTCGTGATCGCGAAGATGCAATATCGGTTCAAAATTCAATGAGCGATGATGAAATTACCACATTGCTAAGAGGCGCTAGTTCAGAAGAAATATATGAGTCTTTTGAAGCCTCCAGAGTCAATACCAATGAAATGTTAAGACCCTTTCCAGACGGAGTGGTTCTAGATGAAGAAGGGATCCTCAATGCGCTGAAAAATGGGGCATCTTCAGATATTCCAACAATTTTTGGGACCAATCGTGATGAGATCAAGCTCTTTCTAGTTGGTAATAAACGTTTGGTTCGCTATTTTTTTGGTTTACCTAGAATTAGGGACTTGCAGTTGTGGAATTCAATCTCGTCGCATCGCTCAGACACATGGAAATTATTAGCAGTTGATAATCCAGTAAGAGAACTCAGTTCTTTAGGTAGAGAGAATGTTTTCGCCTACAGGTTTGATTGGGATGACGAACCTAGAAAATATGGAGAAGATCTCTCTGATCTTTTGGGCGCCTCGCATGCTTTTGAGATTCCATTTGTTATGGGTAATTTTGAGGAAGACACTCTTACCAGATACATTCTTAGTAAGAAAAACATGAATGAAGTTAAATTACTTTCCAGGACTATGATGAGTTATTGGGCAGAGTTTGCTTATAACGGAGATCCAGGGAAAGGTCGGAGCGGCGATCAATTGAAATGGACATCTTGGGATGAGAGCTCATTAGAAAGTCCTAAATTTATCATACTCGATAGTGAAAGCGATCAGGGCATTGTAATGTCATCTAACTCTATTACAAGAGAGTCACTTTTCTCAGGTATTGCTGATGATCCCAATATTATGGATTATAAGATGAGGTGTGAATTAGTCGACATTGCTATTAGATACGATAATGTAGCGGCTGACGATTGGCTGAATAAATTCTCAAATGGACTTTGTGAGAATCTAGATCCCTATATCGAATGGAGACATTTTTGGTATGATGAGGACGATAGACCCTATTAAGGATTGAGATGCAATATTGGTTAATGAAATCAGAGCCAGATACTTACAGTATTGATGATTTAAGAGATTTTCAAACGGACCACTGGGATGGAATTAGAAACTATCAGGTTAGGAATTTCTTCAGAGATCAAATGAAAGTGGGCGATAAAGCTTTTTTTTACCATTCAAATTGCAAAGAACCAGGAATAGTAGGGTTAATGGAGATAGCAAGTACGGCTTATCCTGATCACACAGCATTTGATAAGACTGAAAAATATTTTGACCCCAAAAGCGACCCTGATAACCCTAGGTGGTTAATGTTAGATGTTAAATACAAGCAACATTTAAAAAGAAAAATTACATTGACAGAACTTCGAGGTGAAAAATTTCTCGAGAGCATGAGATTGTTAAAGAAAGGGAACCGGCTCTCGGTACTTCCAGTCACAAAGGAGGAATGGGATTATATTCTGGGTATGGAGAAGACATGAGAGTATATAGAGTTATTTTTATTATGTTCTTTCTAGTTTGCTTCAATGGGCTAAGCCTGGCAGGAGAATCAAGTACAAAAGTATTCATAATTCAGCCGAAAAACGGGGAGATGGTGGACAAAAATTTTGAAGTAGTCTTTGGTATTGAGGGTATGTCACTTGCTCCGGCTGGCACTTATGAGAATAATACCGGACATCATCATTTAATAATTGATGATGAATTACCTGCTTTATCATTGCCTATCCCAGCCAGCGAGAACTACGTTCATTTCGGTAAGGGGCAGGATCGAACCGAATTAACTCTTGAACCCGGAAGACACTCGCTCCAATTGCTTTTAGGAGATGGAAATCACATTCCGCATCAACCGCCGGTAGCTTCAAAAAAAATAGAAGTAATTGTTAAACCTTAATTCTTTTCCGAACGATTCATGAATGGCTTAATTAAGCCAATAATTTCTTTGGTTCTTAATTCTGGCGAGACTATTCTTGATTGAGCTAATACCGCGGTATTGATTTCAGGGTGAGCATTAGCGATTAATGCCAACTGCTCAATAAAGAAATCATCTTCTGCAGACATTACAAATACTGGACAAGTAATTTTTTTCAAGACAGCAATAAAATTTTGCTCCCAAATAGCCGTAAAAGCCTGATTTCTACCTTGTTTTGATCGTAGTGCACCTCTTAACTCTAAATCAACCAATTCAGGATCAAATTTAGGAAACAAGGTTTTGATCAGGTTAAAGGTGTCTAATAAATATTTACCATCTTCATCCGGTTCTAAAGCTGGCGTAAAATTATCTTTAAAAACTTGTCTTTCTTCAGTCGTCAGATATGCCGCACCATTAAGACAGAGTGAAAGGACTTGTTCTGGTCTTTCTAGGACTATCTCAGAAGCAATATGGGTGCCAGTGTGATGTGCGTAGATATGGAATTGCTCTATTCCAATTGCATCAATGGCTTCAGACAGCCAATCTCGATAATTAATTAAACTAGGCATCCCTTCCGGATTAAATGACTCTCCAAACCCTGGTGTATCAAAGGCATACATGGGTCGATCGTCCTTCATTTCTAACATCATTTTTTCAAACATTATAGAACTCGCTGGGGTTCGATGAAAAAATAACAAAGGTGTTCCATTGCCGCTAAGATAGCGATAGTGGATTTGACCAGATTCGGTGTCGATGTATGCTTTTTTAATTTGTATCATTGTCCCAAATTACTTATTTATATTATGTAAATATTCACTCTTAGATTAATCGAAAGCACATTAAATTGATATAATGCATCTCATGAATAGACTTATTATAGGAATTTCTGGCGCCAGTGGTGTCATATATGGTATTCGACTGCTTGAAATGTTGAAGGATGCTGAAGACATTGAAACTCATTTAGTTGTTACCAATGGAGGTAAGCTAAATATTTCTTTGGAAACTAATTTTGATATCAAAGACATCGAGCAAATGGCAGATGTTGTTCATAGTGATCGTAATCTTGGAGCAAGTATTGCTAGTGGATCTTTTGAGACAACGGGAATGATCATTGCTCCGTGTTCGATGAAAACACTTTCAGCAGTGGTTAATTCTTACGCAGCCAATTTAATTGTCAGAGCAGCTGATGTGATTCTAAAAGAAAAAAGACAGCTTATTATCATCCCTAGAGAGACACCTCTGCATCTTGGTCACACAGAACTCTTTTATAAGGCCTCGTTAATGGGGGCTCACATTGTCCCTCCAAATCCAGCTTTCTATAATAACCCCGAGAGTATTGACGATATTATCAACCATACTGTGGGCCGTGTTTTAGATTTAGCGGGTGTTGACAACGATGTTGTTAAGAGATGGAAGGGTGTCTAATCTCCCATGAATTCTGATTGTTTGCAGGATGTTATTCTTCGGGTTCAAGAGTTTTTAAATAATCACAATACTGTTAGCATCGCTAGTAAAAATAGTGAATCTGTATGGGCAGCTACAGTTTTTTATATTGTTGACACCAACATGAACCTTTATTTTTTATCCTCTGATAAGACTCAGCATATAAGTAATATTCAGACTGATGAGAATGTAGCAATTACTGTTTATAAAGACGTTGAGGATTGGCAATCCATTCAGGGTCTTCAAGGCAGTGGCCAGGTTTCTGAGGTGGCATCATCTGATAGGGATAAGATTTTAGCTGACTACATTAAGAAGTACGTTTTTTTAGACGACTTACTTCAAAATCCAAAAGACGATCAGGAAAAGAAAATAGCTGAACAGTTTAGTAGCATCGGTTTGTATGTCTATAAACCTAATTTTTTTCGCATTATCGATAATTCTATTTCTTTCGGTTTCAAGCAGGAGCTTGTTTTGAAAGACAATTCTTGGACTATAAAATCTTAGTCGTCTGAGGTGGAATAGTCTGGGAGTTTTCCTAAATGAGCGCCGCTGTCAACAATGAGAATTTCTCCGGTAATAAGTTTCGCGCCCTCCAAAAACCAAACTAGGGTTTCAGCGACATCTTCAGCCGTTGCGACTTGCTTTAAAGGTAACTCATCTTCAGCTTGTTGTATAAGAGCAGCATAGGCTTCATCTCCCATCCCACCCTTAAGCCATCTGGTTTGTATTGGACCTGGCGCAACAGCATTGATTGTGATCTCAGGTCCTAAAACATGTGCCAAACACTTGGTCATCATGTTTAAGGCAGCTTTGGAGGTAGCGTAGGCAACTGAGGAACCCATTGCATTTACTCCAGCTAATGAGGAATCATTAACAATAGCTCCTGAACCCTGTTTTTTCATATAAGGAACCACTGCCTTTATCATCTGATAGGGGCCTACGACATTAACTGAATAGATGTCTAAAAAATCTTGAGAAGACAATCCCTCAAGATTTTGAAAAGGGTTAAATTTAGTTTTGCCAGCATTATTAACTAAGTAATCAATTCGACCCCATTTGTCTATCGCTGCTTGTACCATCGCTTTACATTCTTCATCGATAGCTACGTTAGCTTTTACGACAATGCATTCAACATTCTGCTCCTCAACTAATTTGCTCGTGGAAATTGCTTCTTCTTCGGAGCGAGTGTAATTAATGACAACATTACAACCTTTTTTTGCAAGTAAAACAGCAGTAGCTGCTCCCACACCAGTGGCCGATCCTGTAACTATTGCAACTTTGCCTTGCATATATTTTCTGCACTTGTTAATTGGTAGTTATTGTATCGATTAAACTAAATAAAATCTTTGATTTAATTTGAATTGGCTTAAAGGCACAATAATAGAGCAAAACAATCAAAATTTGATTAAAGGAGGCGAAGAAGTGGCTTTTAACGATATGAG
>Ga0208764_10002464_pt1 | contig 11589 bp, 10 predicted proteins | sample ETNtaG_18_FD_185762 | JGI IMG/M metagenome (GOLD analysis project Ga0208764, IMG submission 185762) | Marine microbial and viral communities from oxygen minimum zone, Eastern Pacific Ocean - ETNP201302SV91 (SPAdes) (version 2) | ecosystem: Environmental > Aquatic > Marine > Oceanic ... | reverse complement strand
AGCTGAAGCTGATGGATCTAGAGATAATTTACCTCCAGAAGCTGATGCGCCTAAACAGTTTGGGTTAGGCATGAAAAGAGAAGAACCAAAACATTATTAATATGACGAAAGGAAATAAATAAAATTATGTCAACATTTGTATATATGACTAGATGTGATGGTTGTGGTCATTGTGTAGATATTTGTCCATCAGATATAATGCATATTGATGAAAATATTAGACGTGCAAAAAATATAGAACCAAATTTTTGTTGGGAATGTTATTCTTGTGTTAAAGCATGTCCAAATCATGCTATTGATGTTAGGGGATATGCAGACTTTGCTCCAATGGGACATAGTGTGAGAGTGAGACGCGAAGAAGAAAAAGGAACTATTTCGTGGAAAATTAAGTTCAGAAATGGAACTACTAAAGATTTTGTTTCACCAATTACCACAAAACCTTGGGGTAAATTTATTCCAAAACTTGCTGAAGGAGATAAACCTAATCAAGGTGAAATAAATTCTCAAAGACTTTATTTAGAACCTGAGGGTTTAAACACTGAAAAGGAATTACCAACTGTTCCTAAAGATTCATTTAAAAAAGGAGTTTATTATTAATGGCTAAACATAAAACACATTACGAAGATTGTGACATTCTAGTTGTTGGTGGTGGTATGGCTGGAACTGGAGCTACTTTTGAAGCGAGACACTGGGGTAGAGACATGAAAATTATTTGTGTTGAAAAAGCTAATATTGATAGAAGTGGAGCTGTTGCTCAAGGTCTTTATGCAATCAACTGCTACATGGGAATGCAATGGGATGAAAACCAACCTGAAGACCATGTAAGATATGCAAGAAATGACTTAATGGGAATGGTTAGAGAAGATTTAGGTTACGACATGGCTCGTCACGTAGATTCAACTGTTCATATGTTTGATGAATGGGGTCTTCCGATGATGAAAAATGAAGAAACTGGTAGATACCTTAGAGAAGGTAAATGGCAAATCATGATACATGGTGAAAGCTATAAGCCAATTGTTGCAGAAGCAGCAAAAAAATCAGCAGACAAAATTTATAACAGAATTATGATTACCCATCTATTAATGGATGAGTCCCAGGAAAACAGAGTAGGTGGTGCTGTTGGGTTTAATATGAGAACAGGAGATTTTCATGTATTTAGAGCTAAAACAGTAATAGTTGCAGCTGGAGGAGCATCTCACATATTTAAACCAAGAGCTGTTGGTGAAGGAATGGGAAGAACTTGGTATGCACCTTGGAGTAATGGTTCAGCTTATGCTTTACCGATTGCAGCTGGAGCAAAAATGACACAAATGGAAAATAGAATTGTGTTATGTAGATTTAAAGATGGATATGGACCAGTTGGAGCATATTTTCTTCATTTAAAAACTTATACTCAAAACGCTAACGGCGAAAATTATGAAAAAAAATGGTACGACCAAACAAAAGAGCTAGTTGGTGAATATATTGATCACCATCCAACCCCAACTTGTTTGAGAAACCATGCTTTTATTCAAGAAACTATGGCTGGAGGTGGACCAATTCACATGGTTACTACTGAAGCTTTTCAAGATCCGCATTTAGAAACAGTTGGTTGGGAAAATTTCTTAGGTATGACCGTTGGTCAAGCAGTTGTTTGGGCTTCTCAAAATATCGATCCAAAATATACAAATCCAGAATTAACAACATCAGAACCATACGTTATGGGTTCACATGCCACATGTTCAGGAGCTTGGGTTAGTGGTCCAGAAGATTTATCTCCACCAGAGTATTTTTGGGGATACAATAGAATGCTTACGATTGATGGATTATTTGGAGCAGGTGATACAGTAGGTGGTAGTGCTCATAAATTTTCTTCAGGTTCATTCACCGAAGGTAGATTAGCTGCTAAAGCAGCAGTTAAATACATTGAAGATAAAAAAGCTGAAGGTTTAAAAGTATCAGACAAGCAATGTGAAGATTTTAAAACTAAAGTCTACAAACCTCTTGAAACATATACAGTTGCTCAAAATGAAATTACTGGTGGAACAGTATCTCCAAGCTATATTTCACCAATTCAGGGACTACAACGTCTACAAAGAATTATGGATGAGTATGTAGGTGGAATTGCAACTAATTACATGACAAATGCAAATATGCTTAAGAGAGGTTTAGAACTTTTAGCTTGGTTAGAAGAAGATCTTGAAAATGTTGGAGCTGAAGATTATCACCAGCTAATGAGAGCTTGGGAGCTAAAACATAGAGCTCTTACTTCACAGTGTGTAACAGAACATACGATGTTTAGGGAAGAGACTAGGTGGCCAGGATATTATTACAGAGGCGACCATATGAAACTTGATGATGATAATTGGCATTGTCTAACAGTTTCTAGAAGAGACCCTAAAAATGGTAAATTTAGTATGGAAAAAGTTCCCGTCTACCATATAGTTGATGAGAATGAGAAGAAAAAAGTTTCATAGATAATTCTTTAAATATTTCTTATGGATTTTTTGTCTAAAACTGATGATGAAATATATGAATTAGCTAAACCTATTTGGGATAATCTAGTTAGATCGTCAAATCTTAAAGATTATGGTGGTTTTACTAAAGATTTTTCTACGCAAATGTTGTTTGGAGCAAATGAGGTTGAGCTAGGCAAACAATGGGCCAATAATAAGATAATTACCAATTTAAAAGAAACATTTGAACCATTTGGCTGCCTTAGAAGAGGCGTTCATGTGACTGTCTTAATAAAACAAACAAATAAAGAAATTTCAGGAGAGTTTTTGGGTCGACTTGTTCTTGGACTAGAGGATGACGTGGTTAAGGTTTTTGGAGCTACTATCTACTAGTAAAAAAAATTATTAAAATTCAAATATTTATTTGACAAATAGATTACTAGGTGTATTCACGGTTGTAATGCTATTTTCTAACATAAAAATCACAAACAAATTCTCAAACCTTAAAGCTACTTTTATTAAAGTAGGAATAGTTACTAGTCTTACTGCTTATTGGGGTATTATTATAGTTGGAACATTTATCACATTTAACTAAGTTGTTTTTTAATAACTTTTAAATTTTTATGGAAGTATTTTTACCGATCGCACAAGTTTTTGTTAATCCTATCGAAATACTTATGTTAAGTGCAATAGTTGGAATTCTTTCAGGATTATTTGGTGTGGGTGGTGGATTTTTAATGACACCATTTTTAATTTTTTTAGGTGTTCCACCAGCATATGCGGTTGCAAATGAAGCAAATAATATTTTAGCTACATCTGTATCAGGATCTACAACTCACTATTTAAAAAATACTTTAGATTACAAAATGGGTTTCATGATTGTTATTGGTGGAACAATTGGCACAACTTTGGGGATATTAACTTTTACATATTTTAAAGATTTAGGTAAAATAGATACAGTTATTTCATTAGCTTACATGTATATACTTGCGATAATCGGCACATTAATGTTAGTTGAAAGTCTTGGAGAAATAGACAGAACAAAAAGAAATATTGTTATAAAAAAAAAATTACACGTGCATTATTGGATACATGGTCTTCCTTTAAGAATGAGATTTCCTAAATCAAAATTATACGAAAGTATATTTACGCCAATTTTAATAGGGTTATTAGTCGGTTTTATAGCAGCTATAATGGGAATAGGTGGAGCTTTTATTTTAGTTCCTGCAATGATTTATATAATTAAGATGCCAACAAAATTAGTCCCTGGTACTTCCTTGTTTGTAACTATTTTTGTAAGTGTTATTGTAACTTTTTTACACTCATTTAATTATGGATCAATAGATTTATTATTAGTTTTGATGTTGGTTATTGGTTCAATAATAGGTGTACAAGTTGGCCAAAAACTTGGAGAAAGAATTGATAGTTCCGGTTTAAAAGCTTTGTTAGCAATATTATTATTAATAGTTGGAATAGCTATTGCGTACGATACTTTTTTTGCAGAACAAGTTTTGGAAGAAATAATTAAAATTGAAAATAAAGATTTAAACTTCTTCTCATTATTTATTCTAGAATTTTCTGAGGACATGCCATTCTTTTATGGATTATTTTCAATTATGTTTGCAATTTTTCTAGGAGTTGGTGCTGCTTTTATAAGAAGATTTTTTTCAAATTTAAGAAAAAAAATAATGTTGAAATCTTAATTTTACGAAATAAATTTTGTTAAAGTTTCAATATATAAAAGACTTATTAGACCAACTGTAATAGCTGCAATTAAACCTACGACAAATGGTTTGTAACCCATTAATTTTAATTCATTTAAATTAATTGAAATACCTACTGCTGCCATAGCCATTGTTAAAAATAATGTTGCTAAAGTTTTTAAATATCTAATTAAATTAATCCAAAGATCATAAGTATTGCTATTAGGTGTAACGAATTGATCCCCAATATTCCTTACAACAATCATCCCTATGAAACCAATTACAAAATAAGGAAAAATACTCAAAATAGAGTAATTTTGGCTTTTTAACTCACCTCGATTGTATAAAAATGCAAACAAGGGTATTAGAATTACTAAAAAAGTATTTCTTATTAACTTTGTTACAGTTGCAACATTTAATGTTTCAGGGCTATTAAATTGTTGATCATAAATTAACCCAGCTGCCGCAACTTGAGATGTCTCATGAATAGATGTTCCTAAAAATAAACCAGTTTTTAAAGAATCATTATCAAAATACCATTCTGCAAAATATGGATATATAATCATTGCAATTACACCAAACAATGTAATGTTTGCAATTGCGTAGGCCACTTCTGATTTTTTTGCATTAATAACTGGTGCAGTCGCAACAATTGCAGTTGCCCCACAAACACTTGTGCCTATAGCTATCAGATAAGACATTTTTGATGAAATAGGCACTTTTTTAATTAATAATTTTACAAGTATTAAAACACCTACAATACAACAAATAATTAAAGGTATAGCAATTGATCCAAATTTAATAAGTTCTTCAAAACTTAATCTTATACCTAAAAAAATAATTCCTAATTTTAAAATATATTGTTGAGTAAAATCTAAACCAACCATCATACCTGGTCTTGGGGTAAACGCATTACCCATTAAAATTCCGAGTAAAATTGCAATTAGAACTGTTGAAATTGGACTTTTAGGAGTTCCAAAAATTTCTATAGCTAAAAGATTATTTATCCCTTGAGAGAATAAACAAAATACTAAAGCCAATACAACACCAGGAATAATTGCTTTAAAGTTTTGAAAATTAAAGTGCACCTAAAATTTATGCACTTCTGTAAAGTTTAGTCATCACAAATTCTTTGTGACCTAAAGCCTCTGCACAAGTCAGTCTTCCGTTAGCTACCCTTAAAGTTGTTTTAATTAGTTCATCTCCAGCTTCAGATAAATTCATCTCTCTTGAAAGAATTTTTGAAACATCACAATCAATATGTTCACCCATTCCTTTAACAGTCAATGGGTTAGCTGTTAATTTAACAACAGGTTCAATAGGATTACCAACAATGTTACCCTGACCTGTTGGAAATAAATGAATGTTAAAACCTGCTGCTGCTTGAAGTGTAACACATTCAGCTGCTGCTGAAGATGTATCCATAAAGTATAATCCTTTACCTTTAGTTGGTTCCTCAGCTGGTTCTAAAACATCTATAAATTTACAATTTCCAATTTTTTGAAAATTTCCAAAAGCTTTTTCTTCAATTGTAGTTAGACCTCCAGCAATATTTCCTGCTGTTGGTTGACTTTCAGAAAGATCATCTGTTGCCTCTTTTAAAATGAAGTCATTATAATCACTCCAAGTTTTCATAAATTTGTCAGAAGCTTCTTTAGTTGCGCCTCGAGTAGCACAAACTTTTTCAGCACCAGTTAATTCTGATGTTTCACCAAAACATAAATGAACACCCATTGGCTCTAATTTATCCATAAGGTTACCAACTGTTGGGTTTGCAGCTAATCCAGATGTAGTATCAGACTCACCACATTTAACTGAAATCCATAGATCACTCATTGGACATTCTTCTCTTTGTTTTTCAGATGCCCACATTACAAATTCTTGAGCTTTTTTAGATGCTTTCATTGTAGTACCGATATCTCCAGTACGTTCAATATGAAACCCTTCTACAGGTTTTCCAGTTTTAGCTATACCATCAACTATTTTTTTAGTCCATTTTGGCTCAATACCAATAACAATTACTGCTGCAACATTAGGGTTGCAACCAGTTCCAATCATAGTTCTAAAATGAAGTTCTAAATCAGCTCCAAATTGAAGTCTTCCATAAGAATGAGGAAGAGCGATTGTTCCTTTAATATTATTTGCAACTGCTTCAGCACATGCATTTGAAATATCATCGACTGGTAGAATAATTACATGGTTTCTTGTACCAGCTCTGCCATTTTCTCTTTTATAACCTAAAAAACTTTTTGGAATTTCCATATTATTACCACTTCTTTGTTTTAACATTGTGAACATGAACGTGTTCACCTTTTTTAATTGATTTAACCACTTTACCTATGTCGTGACCATATTTAAGGATTGTGTCACCCTCATTTAGATCAACCATTGCAATTTTATGTCCTAAAGGAATTTCATCAATTGATAGAATATTAGTTGAACTGTCATCTTCCATTATCCAGCATGCACAGTCTTGTTTTGGAATGATTTTCTCAATAACTACTACTCCTACGTTGTCTTTTTTGTCATGAATTATAATGTCTGTTGCCATAATTATTGTGTCGAATTGTTTGTTTGAAATTTGTAAAATCTTATATATTAATCGCAAAAATTAACAAACGAATTTTAATATTATTTAAATTTACAGATTAGAGAGGTTATAGTTTTATGACAAAAATGACAACAGAAGAAGCTTTTGTAAAAGTTTTACAAATGCACGGAATTGAACACGCATTTGGAATTATTGGTTCTGCTTTTATGCCAATATCAGATATTTTTCCAGATGCAGGAATTACTTTCTGGGATGTTGCTCATGAAACTAATGGTGGATTAATTGCAGATGGTTACACAAGAGCTACTGGCAAAATGTCAATGGTAATTGCACAAAATGGACCAGGAATAACTGGATTAGTTACTCCTATTAAAACCGCATACTGGAATCATACACCTCTATTATTAGTGACACCTCAAGCTGCAAATAAAACTATGGGACAAGGTGGTTTTCAAGAAGTTGAGCAAATGAATTTATTTAAAGATATGGTTTGCTATCAAGAAGAAGTTAGAGATCCTTCAAGAATGGCAGAAGTTTTAAATAGAGTAATTGAAAAAGCAATTAGGGGCTCAGCTCCAGCGCAAATCAATGTACCTAGAGATTATTGGACACAAGTTATTGATATTGATCTTCCTCCAATCGTAAGATTAGAAAGACAAGCAGGTGGAGTAGATGCAATTAAAAAAGCAGCTGACTTATTATCTAATGCAAAATTTCCAGTAATTTTATCTGGTGCAGGTGTAGTAATTGGTGGGGCTATTGAAGATTGTAAAAAACTTGCTGAAAAACTTGATGCACCAGTTTGTTCTGGTTACCAGCATAATGATAGTTTTCCAGGAAGTCATCCATTAGCAGCTGGACCCTTAGGATATAATGGTTCAAAAGCTGGAATGGAATTAATTCAAAAAGCTGATGTAGTATTGGCGCTAGGCACAAGACTAAATCCTTTTTCAACACTTCCAGGTTATGGAATGGATTACTGGCCAAAAGATGCAAGTATTATTCAAGTTGATATGAATTCAGATAGAATTGGTCTTACAAAAAAAGTTACAGTTGGTATTTGTGGTGATGCTAAATTAGTTTCTCAACAAATCTTAGCCCAACTTTCATCAACAGCAGGTGATACTGATAGACAAAAAAGAAAAGACATCATTCATCAAACAAAATCAGCTTGGTTACAAAAATTATCAAGCCTAGATCACGAAGATGATGACGAAGGTACAGTTTGGAATGAAGAAGCAAGAAAAAGAGATGCAGATAGAATGTCTCCTAGACAAGCTTGGAGAGCAATTCAAACAGGAATGCCTGATGATGTAATTATTTCAAGTGATATTGGTAATAACTGTGCAATTGGTAATGCTTACCCAACTTTTGAAAAAGGAAGAAAATATTTAGCACCAGGATTATTTGGTCCTTGTGGTTACGGTTTTCCATCAATACTTGGTGCAAAAATTGGTTGCCCAGATACTCCAGTAATTGGTTTTGCTGGTGATGGCGCTTTTGGTATTAGCATGAATGAAATGAGCTCTTGTGCTAGAGAGGAATGGCCAGCAATTGCAATGGTTATCTTTAGAAATTATCAATGGGGAGCAGAAAAAAGAAACACCACTCTTTGGTTTGATGATAATTTTGTAGGTACAGAATTAGATCCTGAATTAAGTTATGCTAAAGTTGCTGATGCATGTGGATTAAAAGGTGTTACCGTTAGAACAATGGAAGAAACTACAGCAGCAATCAAACAATCTTGTGAAGATCAAAAAAAAGGGATTACAACGTTTATTGAAGTAATTTTAAACCAAGAGCTAGGTGAACCATTTAGAAGAGACGCTATGAAGAAACCAGTTAAAGTTGCTGGTATCAACAAAGCTGATATGAAGAAACAGCCTTCTTTAAACTCTTAAAATCTTTTAAATTTAAATCAATTATCGTACAGTCACTTCATGGAAGTGACTAACGATAATAGTTGTAGTTGGGTTAAAGATTTAACTCCTCGAATAAATATTAAAACACTTCAATCAAATGAAGATTGTGAATGGCTTGTAATAGGTGCAGGTTACACAGGATTATCTGCAGCAAGAAAATTAGGTCAATTATATCAAAATCAAAAAATTATATTAGTGGATGCACAATTGGCTGGTGAGGGTGCTAGCAGCAGAAATTCAGGATACTTAGTTGACACTACTCTTAATGACGGTTTCACTTCAAATAAAGAGTTAGATAATTATAAAAAAAAGGCTGACATTTATGATTTAGGCATAAATGTCGTTAAAAAATTTATTAACGAATATCAAGTTGATTGTGATTGGAATGAATGTGGAAAATATTTTGCATCTTCAAAAACAGAAGATGAAAAAATTTTAAGAAACTTTTCAGATACTCTTACAAAATTAGGTTTTGAACATAATTTATTATCTAACAATGAATTATTAAAAAGATTAGGAACCAATTTTTATAATGTGGCACTTCATACTAAAGGTGGAGTTTTATTACATCCTGGAAAATTGGTTAGAGCAATGATTGATATACTGCCAAAGAATGTTTGTTTGTATGAAAATTCTTCTTTATTAAATTGGAATAAAAACAAGGATGTTGTTTTTTGTAATTTTAAAAATGGACAAATTAAATCTAAGAAAATTATTTTTGCTACCAATGGATTTTTAAAATCTTTAGGTGTTAAATCAAACTATAATTTTCCAATTACTTTAACTGCAAGTATGACTAGACCATTAACTGATAAGGAGTTTAAATCTATTGGCCAACCAATAGAGTGGGGTGTATTACCTGTAAGACCAATGGGTGCCACAATTAGAATGACCAAAGATAGAAGAATTTTGATAAGAAATACAGCTGAGGTTCACAATCCATTTAAAATGTCTAAGTCAAATTTAGAAAAAAGATCAATCAGTCAAAAAATTGGAATTATAAAAAGATTTCCACAATTACCAGATGATATTATTCAATCGTCATGGTCTGGGGTCGTATCAAGAACAAGAAATAGCTCACAAATATTTGAAAAAATTGATAACAATGTTTTTGTTGCAGGTTGTTATAATGGCTCAGGTATTGGTGTGGGTACTTTATTTGGAGAACAAATTGCTATTAAAGCAAGTGAAGAAAATACAAAAGAAATAAAAACTATAGAAGAAAGAAACAAACCAACTTGGCTACCACCCCAACCATTTTTAAATATAGGTGTTAAAACACGTCTGATTTATGAACGCTTAAGAGCTAGATCAGAAATTTAAAGAACAACTAAATCTAATTTCTGTTTACCCAATCTTTCGTTACCATTATCGGTAACCAAATAGGTTTCACCTAAATTCATAGCCAGTTGATTATCTGAATCCATCAATATCATGTGCATAAAAAAGACATTACCAGGTTGGATAACATAAGGATTACCTGTGTATAACATTGGCCAGTCCATCCAATTAGGTGAGAAAGTTGAACCTAAAGAATAACCACAAGCATTCATTCTTGCTTTATTAAACCCTAAATCATCAAAAGTTTTAGCGTGTATATCAAATACTTCACCTGCAGTTTTTCCTGGAACTAAAGTTTTTACACAATTTGTTAATGCTTCAACACAAGCTTCATGCATTTTTATATGTTTGGGGTTAGCTTTTCCTATAGGAATAGTTCTAAACATTGCAGAGTGATAATGTTTAAAAGTACCTGCCCATTCTAGACTTAGTTGATCTGTATCTGATAAGTTTCTTTTTTCAGCTTGATATCTACAAAGTAGAGCATTATCTCCCGAACCTATGATGTATTCATTAGCAGGGTAATCTCCACCTCCTTCTAATACTGCTCTTTGCATTTCAGCTAAAATTTTTGCTTCGCTTGCCCCAGCTTTTGTATATTTCCAAGCTTCGTCAAGAGCTTTGTCAGCAAGTTCAGCTGCTCGTCTGACATAAACTAGCTCTTCATTTGATTTTATTACTCTTAGTTTTGTAATTAATTCTGATTGATCTTCAACTTTGCAATAATTATCTAGTGATTTGTTAAGTTTTAGTGCATTTCGTCCAGTCATACCGTAAGCTTCATATTCAATACCAATTTTTTTATCTTTAAGATTAAGTTCATTTAAAATTTGTTTAAGATCATCAGTGGGATTTGAACCATCTTTATCAATCCAAATTCTAATATCTTCTATGTTGGAAGTATTTTGTGCCTGTCTTAAGTCTGGTGCACGAGTTAATAAAATAATATTGCCATTTTTATCTAAAATAAGTGTCTGAAAAAAAACATATCCAAATGTATCATAACCAGTAAGCCAATACATTGACTCTTGTCTAAACATTAAAAGAGCATCTAAATTTTGCTCTTTTATAGATTTTAAAATATCTTGTTTTCTTTTTAAAAATTCTTCTTTACTAAAATGAAGTGCCATAAAGAGATTATTATTTTAATACTGACATTGGATCAAGCCTAGTTTGAAACCAGTTAATTCTAAAATCAAGATGTGGTCCAGTTGATCTACCAGTTGAGCCAACAGTTCCTATTACATCTCCTTGATTTATTTTATCTCCAACAGATACTAAAATATTTTCAAGATGTGAATATATTGTTGAGATGCCATGTCCATGATCCATGATGATTGTTCCACCCGTATAATATAAATCATCTTCAGCCATTGTTACCACTCCACTTCCAGAGGATTTAATCATAGTTCCTTGTTTTGCAGCTATATCAATACCGTAATGTGGCCATCTAGGTTTACCATTTAAAATCCTTTGGCTTCCATAAACTCCACTAATAATACCTTCTACAGGCATAATAAACTTATCTTTAAAAAATGTTAAATTAGAATTAATTGCTCTTGCTTCGCCAATTGAGTTATTTTCTTTTTTAATTCTTTTATAAACAGATTCAGGAGGTGTTACTTTACTTTCTGCGA
>Ga0208764_10002460_pt1 | contig 11598 bp, 5 predicted proteins | sample ETNtaG_18_FD_185762 | JGI IMG/M metagenome (GOLD analysis project Ga0208764, IMG submission 185762) | Marine microbial and viral communities from oxygen minimum zone, Eastern Pacific Ocean - ETNP201302SV91 (SPAdes) (version 2) | ecosystem: Environmental > Aquatic > Marine > Oceanic ... | reverse complement strand
ACCTGAACCTGAATCAGGAGTTGGGCTAACAGCTCCGCCGCCGCCGCCGCCGCAAGCAGCAAGAATTAGTGGCAATGTTATTGCACTAAATAAACCAAGTTCTCTCTTATAAGAATTAAATGGTGAAAGAACCCTTCCTGAATTTTCATTTTTTTGATGTTTGTCTTCGGCTAGTATTGATGGTTGAAAACCTTTTGCTTTAATGTTCATATTTCACTCCGGCTGTTGACGATTAATTCTAAGTAAACTTAATAACACAAAACGAATCGTATTTATACATTTTTATAATGCTAATGTATAAAAGTGCAAGCTTAATGTTTAGTTATAACTAAATCATCAGTATTTAAATTGTAACATAATGTAACAAATATAAAAAAATCAATCAAGTCAAGTATTAGATGTTTTTTCGATTATAAAATTATACAATCCATTTTCACTGTCTTCTATTGATAAATTTTGAGTGTCAATAGCATAATCCGGTGATTGCGGGACTTCATAAGGAGAATCAATTCCTGTAAAATCTTTTATTTCTCCTAATCTCGCTTTTTTATATAATCCTTTTGTATCCCTCTCTTCGCAAGTTTTTAAGTCACAAGACAAATAAACTTCATAAGAATTTTCTTCAAAAGCATGAAGTGCTTTTTTTCTATCTTTCTTGAAAGGTGATATAAATGCAGTAATAACTATAAACCCAGCTTTAGCAAATAAAGCCGCAACCTCACCAATTCTTCTAATATTTTCTTCTCTATCATTGTCTGAAAAACCAAGATTTGAATTTAATCCATCCCGAATATTATCACCGTCAAGCATATAAATATTGCAACCTTTATCAAATAATCTTCTTTCTAATTTTTTAGCTAGAGTTGTTTTTCCTGATCCTGAAAGTCCAGTAAGCCATATTACCGCTCCTTTATGCCCAGATCTTTTTTCTCTTTCAAGGATTTCAACATCATGTTCAACTGGAGTTAAATTCATTGACTTTCTTACATTAGTAGCAGAAATTTTTTCAACATCATCGTCAAACGAGATTTTTTCTACTTTATATCCTACATCTCTTCCATAAATAACATTAGTAATATTAGGAAGTTCAACAACTTCATATTTACCCTCATATTCGCTTTGTAAGTCATTATCGATAAACTTTTTAACTTCTTTAAAAGAAAAAGGATTTTTTCCATCAGTTTCATGAGTAGCTCTAACCCCTATTGCAACTCTTTCAGCTTTAGCTAAAGCTGCTTTAAATAGCTCTCTATGGCCCTTATGCCATGGTTGCCAGCGCCCTATAATTAAAGCTGTGTTTAATTTTTTTTCTTTATCCATTTTAATTCCGAAAATTTATGCATTTAATATTATGAAAGTCTTGCCCTTGTATATATATATAAAGTATCAAAGAGCAATAAAAAAAATGTTTAGTAAGATTTGTAATAATGAATAAAATTTTTAGCAATCATCCAAAAGGTTTAACAACATTATTTCTAACTGAAATGTGGGAAAGAATGTCCTATTACGGGATGAGAGGTATCCTTATATTATTTATGATTGCTTCATATGAAAATGGAGGATTAAATTTTGATAACATTTCCGCAAGTGCAATCTATGGAATTTATGCCTCTTCAGTTTACTTAGCTACATTACCTGGCGGTTGGATAGCGGATAGATTAATTGGTCAACAAAAAGCAATTTTCTATGGCGGATTAATAATAATGTTAGGGCATATAAGTCTTATATTTCCTCATTTAGATACATTTTACTTAGGGTTGATACTAATTGTCATTGGAACGGGGTTACTAAAACCTAATATATCGGCAATAGTTGGTGAATTATACAAAGGTAAAGAGCAACTCAAAGATGCAGGTTTTACAATTTTTTATATGGCAATAAATGTTGGAAGTATTCTTGGATTTTTTATATGTGGTTACCTAGGTGAAAATATTGGATGGCATTATGGTTTTTCGGCATCTGCAATTGGTATGGCTTTAGGTCTTATACAATTTTCTTTATTTAGCAATAGATTAGAAGGGGTAGGAAAAAAACCAATAATAGAATTGGATGAAAAAACTAAAAAACATGACATAATAATCTCTTTAATTTTTTCAATTATTTCAATCCTGATTTTATATAGCTTTTACAGTGGAATTATTATTATTAGCCCTTTAGATATTGCTAGTTATATGACGCTAGCAATTTCACTCATAGCAATAACATTCTTTATGTATATTTTTCTCTATGGAAATCTATCTAGTGAAGAAAAAAAGAAGATGTTTCTATTAGCCATTTTATTTCTAGGTGCTGCAATTTTTTGGTCAGGATTTGATCAAGCTGGAAGTTCTTTTAATATTTTTGCTAAAGAATACACCAATAGAATATTTTTAGGTTGGGAATACCCTGCAAGTTGGTTACAAATTTTAAATCCGTTATTTGTAGTTCTTTTATCACCTTTTATTGCTTACCTTTGGATATATCTAGGTAAAAGAATGTTGGATCCTCATCTAATAGTTAAATTTGGTTTAGGATTGGTATTTATGGCAATGGGTTTTATAACAATAGCTATTGGAGCTTTTTATGCTATTGAGCATGAAATAGCAGGAGCTCAATGGCTATTATTAACCTATCTTTTTCATACTATTGGTGAATTAACTCTTAGTCCTGTTGGTTTATCTGCTGTCTCAAAATTAGCTCCAAAAAGATTCTTAGGACAGCTAATGGGAATTTGGTTCTTAGCGTCATCGTTAGGAGCAATACTAGCTGGCATAATTTCAGGTAAAGCTACTGACTCTGGAATAGAAACAATGCCTACGCTTTTTATGCAAATAGCTATAATATCACTAGGGTTTGGAATCATATTCATTTTGATTTCATTCCCAATCAAAAAATATATTGAATAAACTTAATAGGTAAAATTAGACTATGTCCTGGTTAGATAAAATAAAAGAACTTAGAAAAAGAGAAGCCCTTGCGGATAAAATGGGCGGATCTAAAAAACTTAAAAGACAAAAAGATAATAATAGGTTGAATGTTCGTGAAAGAATTAATTTATTGTTAGATAAAAATACATTTCATGAAATTGGAAAAATTGCAGGAAAAGCTGAATATGATGATAAAGGTGAACTCATTAAATTCACACCTTCTAACTTTGTTATGGGAAGAGGCAAAATAAATGGAAAAAATGTTGTTGTAGGGGGTGATGATTTTACTGTTAGAGGCGGGGCTGCAGATGCTTCTATAGCCCAAAAACAAATCATGGCTGAACAATTAGCAAATGAATATCGACTTCCCTTAATTCGTTTAATTGAAGGAACAGGCGGAGGTGGTTCAGTTAAATCTCTTGATATGGATTCAAGGACTTATATACCAGGTAATCCTGGATGGAATTGGGTCGTGGAAAATCTTTCAACAATACCAGTAATAGCTTTAGCCCTAGGACCAGTTGCTGGTTTAGGCGCAGCAAGAGCTGTTAGTAGTCACTTCTCAATAATGGTAGAAAAAATTTCTCAAATGTTTGTAGCAGGACCGCCTGTCGTAAAACGAGTTGGCGAGGATCTGACTAAAGAAGAGCTTGGCGGATCAGACATTCATTCAAAAAACGGGGCAATAGATATCGTTGTAAAAAGTGAAGAAGAGGCAATAGATACTGCAAAAAGAATTTTATCTTATTTACCCTCTTCTGTTTATCAACTTCCCCCAAGATCAAATAATAATACTGATAATCATGATAGAAAAGATGAATGGCTTTTAGAAGCTATACCTAAGGATAGAAGAAAGGTTTATGATTCAAGAAAAATAATAGAAACGCTTGTTGATAAAGGTAGCTTTCTAGAATTTGGAAAAAATTCAGGACGATCAGTTGTTGCTGGTTTAGCAAGATTTGATGGGTGGCCAGTTGGTTTATTAGGCGGAGACCCATATTTTTATGGAGGCGGATGGACATCTGACGCCTCAGATAAAGTTACAAGATTTGTAGATATAGCAGAAACATTTCATCTTCCGGTTGTGCATCTAGTAGATAATCCTGGTTTTGTAATAGGCCTTGAAGCTGAAAAAAATGCGACTATACGTCATGGAGCACGTGCACTAACTGCAGTTTATCAAGCTACTGTTCCTTGGTGCTCAGTAATCTTAAGAAAAGTTTTTGGTGTTGCCGGCGCTGCACATATGAATGCTTCTAGAGTGCATTATAGATATGCTTGGCCATCTGGAGACTGGGGCTCTCTTCCAATGGAGGGTGGTATAGAAGCAGCCTTCAAATCAGACCTTGAAAAATCTGATAATCCAGAAAAATTATTACAAGAAATTCAAGAAAGAATGGAAAAAGTACGCTCTCCTTTTAAAACTGCTGAAAGTTTTTTAGCTGAAGAGATAATTGACCCTAGGGATACAAGAAAATTAATTTGTGAGTTTGCAAATCTATCTGCTCCTCTAAGAGAAATTAAAAAACCTTCTTTTGGAACCAGACCTTAGATGGAAGAAATAATTAGAGAAATTAAGAATAGTTATAATTCTAAAAATTACATAAAAACTATAGAGTTATGTAATTCCTATTTAGCTAAAAAAGATGAAAATTTATTTGTTATGAATATTTTGGGCGCAGCTTTATCTCAAAGCGGAAACAATAAAGAGGCCTTAATTGTATATGAAAAAGCTATCAATTCAGATCCTGATAACTTTGATGTTAAATCTAACTTAGCACAAATTTACAGAGATGAGGGATACTTAAATAGGGCAATAAATTACTATAAAGAATTATTTTTGATGTCAGAAAAAAATGAATATCAAATATTAATTGGCGCTTGCTATTTAGATTCTGGAGATTTTACTAGTGCTCAAAAATATTTTGAACAATCACTCAAAAAAGATAATACAAATATTTCAGTTTTAGACTTATTATCTCAAACTCTTATAAAGTTAAAAAAATATGATGATGCTCTTGGATATCTTAACACTGGGCTAGAATTAATACCGGAAAATCCATCCTTCTTAAATAATAAGGCGGTAGTATATAAGTTACAAAAAAAATATGACAAAGCAATAGGCATACTGGATGATTTGATTGCTTCAGATATTAATTTCCCTAAATATCTTATTTATAATAATTTAGGTTCAATTTATGAGGTAATGGGAAATTTAGAAAAAGCAAAAGAGCATTATCTAAAGAGCATTTCAATTAACAAAAATCATGAATTAACTAACTATAATTTAGGAAAAATATTCAAGAAAGAAAATGATATAGTTTCATCTATAGATTACTTTGATAAAGGTGGGCAATTAGGAAAAATAAAATGCCTTGAACTTTATTATGCTAATAATAATAAAGAAAAATATCATGAGCTACTTAATCAATATTGTCATACTGATCCACACAATAATAATGTTGCAGCAATAAGCGCTTTCGCCTCTGAGCAATGGGAAATTACAAATAATTACCCTTTCTGCCATAACCCCATATCATATTTATCTTCAAAAAATATTTCAACATCATTAAAATCTTATGAATTTTCGTTTACAGAATTACTGTCCGAATTAAATATTTTGAAAGAGGTTTGGGAACCTGAAGATTCAACAACGAAAGGCGGATCTCAAACTTTTGATAATTTATTTTCGTTAGAAAAGAAAAATATCTCAATACTTAAAAAAGTGCTTTCTGAGGAAATTAAACATTATTTTAAAAGTTATAATAAAAATGACAATTCACTTTTTATAAAAGATTGGCCTAAAAAATCTAATTTATTTGGATGGGTTGTAAATCTTAAAAGTGAAGGGTTTCAATCTTCGCATATTCACCTTGGTTCATGGTTAAGTGGAGTTTTTTATATTAATATTCCAGATGATATTAAAGACAACGAAGGAGCAATAAAGTTTTCACTGAAAGGTTTTGATTATCCGATGAAGAAAAATTCATCGCAGGAAAAAATTATAAATCCCAAAAGAGGTGATTTAGTCTTATTTCCTTCATCATTATTTCATCAAACAATACCATTTATTTCGAATGATAACAGAGTATGCATTGCTTTTGACTACCAACCTAAAAAATAAAAAACTTTAAGATATTGAAAAATAAATATATTTACTAATTATGTTGTATTAATACAACACTACTTGATTTTATTTCATAAATACTATAAAACATCTCATTCTTACTACTAAAAAAATAAAAAACTAAAGCAATTATAGTTAGGAAACATAGTTTTTATGGATAAAAATAATATGACTAAAAAAATTATAAAAAAAAATAATTTTGGTTTTCCTTTAGAGCAAGGATTATACGATTCTAATAATGAGCATGATTCATGTGGTGTTGGACTAATTGTTGATACTAATAATGAGGCTTCTCATGACATTATTGGTAAAGGGCTTTCTATGTTATGCAATCTGGAACATAGGGGTGCTGTAGGCGCAGACCCTAAGGCTGGAGATGGTTCCGGAATTTTAATTCAGATACCCCATAATTTTTTTAGCACTAGGATTACAAGTTTTAACATTCCTCAAAAAGATGATTATGCTGTTGGTGTATTTTTTATCAAAAAAGACAGTGTCATAAAGGATAAAATCAAAAGTAAAGTTGAAGAAATATGCGCCCAAGAAAATGTTCCCTTTATTGGTTGGCGAAAATGCCCAACATATGAAAAGGAGTTGGGCTGGTCAGTTAAGCCAACTATCCCTTATGTATATCATTTATTTATTGGGAAACCTGAAGGTATTGATGATCAAGACGATTTTGAAAGAAAAATATATGTTCTAAGGCAATGCATTGATAATGAAATTCATAAATTAGACGAAGAAATTTATGATCAGTTTTATATTCCATCCTTTTCTTCAAGAACTATTCTTTATAAAGGAATGGTTTTGTCAGACCAAGTAGGAACAGTTGGAAATAGGCTGGGTTTTTTTGAAGACCTCGCTGATCCTCTTGTGGAATCATCTTTCGCACTTATCCATCAAAGATTTTCAACCAATACTTTTCCGACATGGAGCCTCGCTCAACCATTTCGTATGATATGTCATAATGGTGAAATTAATACTTTAAGAGGCAATATAAATTGGATGAATGCTAGGCATAGCATTCTAAAATCAAAAAAATTCAAAGATGATATTGAAAAATTATGGCCAATAATTAAAGAGGGGCAGTCTGATAGTGCATCATTTGATAACGCTCTAGAGCTATTAGTTTTAGGAGGATATTCAATTTCAGAAGCTATGCTAATAATGATACCTGAAGCATGGCAGAATAATAACTTAATGGATAAAGATCTTAAAAGTTTTTATGAATACCATGCTCCCCTAATGGAGCCTTGGGATGGTCCAGCAAATATTGCATTTACTGATGGGAAACAGATTGGTGCAATGCTTGATAGAAATGGGTTAAGACCTGCAAGGTATCTTGTAACAAAAGATAATAAGGTTATTTTTGCATCTGAAATGGGCCTTATACCAGTTGAAGAAGATCAGATTATTTCTAAATGGCGTTTACAACCAGGTAAGATGCTTTTGATTGATTTGGAAAAAAAATCAATTATTGATGACCAAGAAATCAAAAGAACTATTTCTGAAAAAAATGATTGGAAGAAAATGGTTCAACTTAGCCAATTGGATCTTAATAATATTTCTAAAACTGAAGAAAGTATAAGAGTTGAAAGCTCTTTACCTCAATTAAAACTGCTACAAGCTTATGGATATACGCAAGAAGATGAAAGTTTTCTTATGAATCCTATGGTTCAAACTGGAGTAGAAGGGACTGGCTCAATGGGAACAGATACGCCTGTCTCTGCTTTATCAAGTAAATCAAAACTTCTTTATACCTACTTTAAACAAAACTTCGCACAAGTTACCAATCCTCCTATCGACCCAATCCGTGAAGAAATTGTTATGTCTCTTATTAATTATATCGGGAAAAGAGGAAACATTCTTGATCTAGAATCTCTAGATTACTCAAATTGTATTAAAATTGATCAACCAATATTAAAGGAGAAAGATTTAAATAAAATAATTGGATTTAGCGAAAAGAACTCCAAAAAATTTAAAGTTAAAGAATTAGATATTACTTTTGAAAAAAAAGAAAACGAAAATTCTCTTGAGGAAAAACTAATAAGTTTATGTAATGAGTCTGAAAAAAATGTGGTTGAAGGATCAAATATTCTTATCCTTTCAGATAAAAATATTTCTGAAAAGAATATTGCTATACCTGCTCTTCTAGCTATTTCAGCCGTTCATCATCACCTTGTTGATAAAGGTTTAAGAACCTCTACTGGACTTATTATTGAAACTGCAGAAGCAAGAGAAATTCATCATTTTTGTTGTCTAGCAGGTTATGGTGCCGATGCAATAAGTCCGTGGCTTGCACTTAGACAAGTTGAAGAAATTGCTCCTGATTTGAAAGAAGAAGCTCAAGATAATTATATTAAAGCCTGCGGAAAAGGAATGCTTAAGGTTATGTCAAAAATGGGTATTTCTACTTATCAATCATATTGTGGAGCTCAAATATTTGATGCCATAGGACTATCATCAGAGTTAATAAAAAAATATTTCTTTGGAACCGCGTCTAAAGTTGAAGGAATTAATTTACAAGAAATTGAAGAAGAAACTATTTCAAGACACAACTCAGCATTTAAAGACATCCCTACCCTTAAAAACTTGCTCGATGTTGGTGGTGAATATGCTTTAAGGATGAGAGGAGAAGAGCATGCTTGGAATAGTGATAGTGTTAGAGACCTTCAACATGCAGTACGGTCAAATAATTCCTCAACATATGAGGATTACGCAAAACAAATTAATGAACAAGATAAAAGATTGATGACTTTGCGAGGTTTATTTAAATTTAAAAATCCTAAAGAATTTGGAAGAACACAAATTGAAATAAATGAAGTTGAAGACGCAAAAGAGATTGTAAAGAGATTTGCAACAGGTGCTATGTCTTTTGGCTCAATCAGCAGAGAGGCACATACCAATCTTGCAATAGCAATGAATAGAATAGGTGGAAAATCAAATACTGGTGAAGGTGGTGAAGAGGTAGATAGATTTAATATTATGGAAAATGGCGACTCAATGCGTTCAGCAATTAAGCAAGTTGCATCTGGAAGATTTGGCGTTACAGCCGAGTATTTATCTAACTCAGATATGATTCAAATTAAAATGGCTCAAGGAGCTAAACCTGGAGAAGGAGGACAACTTCCGGGACATAAAGTTGATGAGACTATTGCTAAAGTTAGATATTCAACTCCGGGGGTAGGTCTTATATCCCCTCCTCCACATCATGATATTTATTCTATCGAAGATTTAGCTCAATTAATTTATGATTTAAAAAATGCTAACCCTGATGCAGATATATCAGTTAAATTAGTTTCTGAGGTTGGAGTAGGAACGGTTGCAGCAGGAGTATCTAAAGCAAAAGCTGATCATGTTACAATATCTGGATTTGAAGGTGGAACAGGAGCAAGCCCATTAACCTCAATTAAGCATGCAGGAAGTCCTTGGGAAATTGGCCTAGCCGAAACACATCAAACATTAGTTCTTAATGGGTTAAGATCTCGTATTGCTGTTCAGGTAGATGGAGGGTTAAGAACAGGAAGAGATGTTGTTATTGGAGCTTTATTGGGAGCAGATGAATTTGGTTTCTCAACAGCGCCTCTAATAGCCTCTGGATGTATTATGATGAGGAAATGTCATTTAAATACATGTCCAGTTGGAATTGCCACTCAAGATAAAGAATTAAGAAAGCTTTTTAATGGTCAACCTGAGTATGTGGTAAATTTCTTTTTCTTTGTAGCAGAAGAAGTTAGAAAAATAATGGCCGAATTAGGATTTAGAAAATTTAATGAAATGATAGGTGAAAGCAATGTTCTCGATACTAATGTAGCAATAGATCATTGGAAAGCTAACGGTTTAAATTTTGAAAAGTTATTTTATAAACCGGAAAAATGGGAAGGCGAAGACAATTACAATAGTAAAAAACAAGAGCATGCTATTTATGATATTCTTGATAGACGATTAATTGAGACTTCTAAAGATGCTCTTTCAAATAAGACTCCAATCCAAATAAATGAAAATATAAAAAATACAGATAGGTCTACAGGCACAATGTTATCTCACATGATTGCTAAATCATTTGGGCATAAAGGCTTGCCAGATGATACAATTAATATTCAACTAAAAGGTACAGCTGGACAAAGTTTTGGTGCTTTTTTATCAAGCGGCATAACTCTTGATTTAGAGGGTGAGGCTAATGATTATGTTGGGAAAGGATTATCAGGAGGACGAATAGCTATCAGACCTTTTGATCATTCATCCATTACACCGGAAGAAAGTATGATTGTAGGAAACACTGTCCTATACGGGGCTATAGAAGGTGAATGTTACTTTAGAGGTATTGCTGGAGAAAGATTTGCTGTTAGAAACTCTGGAGCAACTGCCGTTGTTGAGGGCGCTGGAGATCATTGTTGTGAATACATGACGGGTGGAGTTGTTGTTGTGCTTGGAAATATTGGAAGAAATTTTGGTGCAGGAATGTCTGGAGGTATAGCTTATATTTTAGATGAAAATGATGAATTAAAGGATCTTTATAATCCTCAAATGATAGAAATAGAAAATATTGAATCAAAAGGTGAAGATAATCAGCTATCTGACAACTTCCTTTTTAGTGATAAAGAACGATTAGAGAAATTACTAAGAAATCATCTTCATTATACAAATAGCAAAAAAGCTTCAGAAATATTAAATAACTTTGATAATTATCTTCCTAAATTTAAAAAAATTATGCCTATAGAATTTAAGAAAATCTTACTTGAAAGTTTGAATGCAAAAGAAGATGAACAAAGAATTTAAGAAATAAAGGTAAACAAATGGGAAAAGCTAAAGGTTTTATGGAGGTTAGAAAAAAGGAACGAGAATATCTTGAAGTTGAATCTCGTACAAAGAACTATAATGAGTTTGTTGTTCCGCTAACCGAAGAGGATACAAAAGGTCAGGCATCAAGATGCATGGATTGTGGTGTTCCTTATTGTCATTCAGGCTGCCCTGTAAATAATCAAATACCTGATTGGAATGATTTAGTTTACACAGGAATGTGGAAAGAAGCTCTAGATAATCTTCATTCAACAAATAATTTTCCTGAGTTTACAGGTCGAATATGCCCAGCTCCTTGTGAAGCTTCTTGCACTCTTAATCTATATGAGGAACCGGTTTCAATAAAAACTATTGAATGCTCAATTATTGATAAAGGATATGAAAATGGTTGGATTGTTCCTATCCTTGCAAAAAATAAAAAAGGAATGAGTGTCGCTGTAGTTGGTTCAGGTCCTGCAGGATTGGCTTGTGCTCAACAATTAATAAGAGCAGGCTATGATGTAACTCTTTTTGAAAAAAATCAAAAAGCTGGTGGTCTATTGCGATACGGAATTCCTGATTTTAAGATGGAAAAAAATCTTATTGATCTAAGAGTTGATCAAATGAATAAAGAAGGCGTCAAATTTGAAACTGGGGTGAATGTAGGGTTTGATATAAGTGTTGAAGAATTAAAAAATAATTTTAGTGCTGTCGTTCTTACAGGCGGTTCTGAGCACCCAAGAGATCTTCCAGTTCCTGGTCGTGAGCTTGAAGGTGTTCATTTTG
>Ga0208764_10002459_pt1 | contig 11602 bp, 12 predicted proteins | sample ETNtaG_18_FD_185762 | JGI IMG/M metagenome (GOLD analysis project Ga0208764, IMG submission 185762) | Marine microbial and viral communities from oxygen minimum zone, Eastern Pacific Ocean - ETNP201302SV91 (SPAdes) (version 2) | ecosystem: Environmental > Aquatic > Marine > Oceanic ... | reverse complement strand
TATTAACTAATATTGAGCCTGAGCAAAAAATTACTATTCGTTTAAGTGAATATTTAAAAGAGAGCTCGCTAAAAAATTCTCTTCATGTATATCCTATGCATGCAGGTGAAATCAGACATGAATTTAGAGGAGATAAAATAGATGTATGGCTACCTAAGAACCTTAAGAACGACACAACATATATACTTATTATAGATACTGGTCTTGCTGATGAACATGGAATAGCAATTGAAAAAGATCTTAGTATTCCATTTACTATGGGTTCAGCATTTACTTCTTCCAAGATAGAAGGTGATGTGTATGGAAATATAGATCGAGGGAATCTGTTATTGTGGAGAGGAATATTAAGTCATGATGAAATGTTAGATAGAGATCCAGACTATATTGCCAATCTAATAGATGATTCCTATACATTTGATTATTTACCCATAGATGACTTTTCTATTCTTGCAATTGAGCAATATGGATCAAATATTGATTATACAAAAGGTCCCTATGCTTTATATCATCAAAAGTCTATCTCTACAAAAAACGCTTCGCTAAAGAACGTCAATTTTCTCATGAATAAAGTTTCTAATACAGAAGAACCAGAAATAGATAGTTTAGATGTAATAGTTGAGAATGATAATGAAGAAGTGAAAACTGCTGATTTATCGGGTACAGTGTTAGGAAAATTTCTTCATCCTATAAAGATGTTATTACAAAACGATTCACATACTTATATTACTCCTGTTAATTTAGATGGATCTTATGTCATTAATGATATTATTGGAGGTAAGTACCAATTGTTGATATATGAAGATAGAAATAATGATAATCAATTAAATATGGGTTCTTTTATAGATCAAACATACTCGGAAAAATTTTATGTCTATCCCGACTCTTTATCTTGTCGAGCCAATTGGGAGCTTGAATTACCTTCATGGAATTACCAAAAGGGGATTAAGTAATGACAGTTGTAGCAGTGAGCGGATATTTTGATCCTATTCATGTTGGACATTTAGAATATTTAAAGATTGCCAAAAGTCTTGGTGATAAATTAGTGGTTATTGTTAATAGCGACTATCAAGCAGAATTAAAAAAAGGGAAATCCTTTATGCCAGAAGCAGATCGACTAGAGATTGTTGGTTCGTTGCGCTGTGTAGATGAAGTATTTTTGAGTATTGATAAAGATAAGAGTGTTTGTAAAAGTTTGGAACATATCAAACCTGATATCTTTGCAAATGGCGGAGATAGAAGTTTGGAAGAAATTCCTGAGACTGCCGTAATGAAAAAATACAATATCAAGATGGTTGATGGATTAGGTGAAAAGATTAGAAGTAGTAGTGCAATTACAGGAATTAAGTGTGACGCATAATAAGAAAAATAAGAAAAACCAACAGCTTCTGGATGACTTTATTGAATTAAGTCATAAATGTGACATTAAAATTATTCATGATAAAGGTGATTTCAATGGAGATGCTTGTCTATTATTTACTGACAATGTGGTCGTTATCAATAAACATAAGCCTTTAGAGCAACGTTTACATGTTCTAGCAAAATGTTTTAGTAAATTAAATCTTGATAACGTATATATTAAGCCAGTATTGAGAGAATTAATCGATAATATTGAACGGGACGATGAATATGTCGCATAAGAAACATTTATGGGCTCCTTGGAAAATGGAATACATAAAGAATAAAGATGAATCACAAAAAATCTTTTCTGATAAACCAAATGAGAATGAAGATAGAGAAAATTTTATTCTTTATCGCGGAAAAACATGTTATGTAATTATGAATTATTATCCATATAATAATGGGCATCTTATGGTAGTTCCATATGAAGAAAAAAATGCAATAGAAGACTTAGAAGATGAAACATTATCAGAAGTGATGCAGATAACAAAAAAAACAATGGCCATTTTACGAACACACTTACACTGCGAAGGATTTAATTTTGGAGCCAATATTGGTGAAGGTTCAGGAGCATCTATTGAAAGCCACTTGCATTTTCATATTGTACCACGATGGTCTTCCGATACAAGTTTTATGCCTGTAGTAGGATCTACAAAAGTGGTTGCTCAAGGATTACATGACACTTATGACTTATTAAAACCATCATTTGAGGAATTAGGGTAATGGATTTATTTTCACACTCATGGCTTCCATTTATTTATCAATATAGTATCGGAATATTGATTTTCGGTGGAGGTCTTTTTACAATCTTTAAAGCCTATGGACAAGAGGAGTTCTGGGCTGAATATAAAACATGGATTGCCGTATTGGTGTGGGGATTTATTTATGTATCATCTATTCATCTATTAATGACAATTGCTGCACTAAATAATACACCACAACTTTATTTGGTTATAATCGTTATGTATTGTTCAACAGCATTAATTTTAAGTAGGTATGTGCGATGACTCCTGAAATTGCTACAAGTTCATTATTCTGGGGTATTTTAATTTTCTATGTATCTTTTGTATTAGGCGCAGGCTTATTCTTTGCACGAAATAATCAATCTACAGAAGACTTTTTCTTTGGTGGTAGGCGATTTTCATGGTGGCTGATTGGGATGTCTATGTTGGCTACTGGAGTAGGATCACATAGTTTTGCAAAATATGCATCAAAAGGATTTGAATATGGTTTTTCTTCAACGATGACTTATATGAATGATTGGTTTTTTATGCCATTACTACTCTTTGGTTGGATTCCAATTATTTATTATATGAAAGTAAACTCTATTCCAGAGTACTTTGAAAGACGCTTTAATTCAACAGTAAGAAATTTATCAACATTTACAATGATTCTATATTTAATAGGATACATCGGTATTGGTTTATTAGCACTAGGATCGTTGTTACAACCTATCTTAGGATGGGACATTGAAACAATTATTGTCACCATTGCATTGATTGCCGGGATCTATGTGTCTCTAGGAGGTCAGACAGCAATTATCTTTACTGATTTTTTGCAAGGAGTGGTGCTTCTATTTGCAGGGCTATTGATCTTTGGTCTTGGTATTGCATATCTAGGAGGGTTTGATATATTTTGGAATGCATTATCTACAACAAACAAATTACCATTAGCTGATTTTAATTCTCCACCAGACTTTAATTTTGTCGGAGTGTTCTGGCAAGATGGAATAGTAGGATCAATAGGATTTGCTTTTATGAATCAAGCAGTGATTATGCGATTTTTATCATCACGTTCTGTGGCACATGCTCGCCGAGCAACGATGATGAACGTATTAGTATTCTTACCAATTGGTACGATTGCTGTATCCAATGCAGGTTGGGTAGCAAGAGCTATTACCAATACTTCACCTGAAATCATTGCAGAGACTACTAATCCGAATAGCATTTTTACAGTTGTTGCTGGAATTGTAGCATCATCAGAAGCAGTCTTTGCATTTTTAGTTGCAGCGGTAGTCGCAGCATTAATGTCTAGTCTAGATTCTCAAATCAATGCATCTGCTGCGGTGGTTGTAAATGATATTTATACACCTCGAGCAAAAAATCCATCAGAAAAAACTCGCTTAAGAGTGTCTATGTTAACCTCTGCAATGGTAACAGTGGTAGGAATTGGCGCAGCATTTTTATTTGCGCAATATGGTACCATTTATGAAGCACATGGAGCATTTCATAGCGTAGTCACTCCACCGATGGTAACTATTATATTTTTAGGTATATTTTGGCAACGCTTTTCTGCGCAAGCAGCGGTATTAAGTTTTGTAATAGGATCTATGTTTATCATCTTAGGATTATGGTATCCTTTTGAATTAATTAGCCCATTAGCGCATGGAATTGAGTTCGTACCAGAAAGACCATATTCTTATATAAGAGCCTTATATAATCTACTAGCATGTATTTCTATTGGAGTGATTGTAACCTTGTTAACAAAGCCACCAAAAAACTATGATAACATCAAAGGATTAACACTGTGGACCATTAAAGATGGTGCAGAGTATTTTAAAGGTTCTGATGTAAATCCGAATGCCGGAATTACCATTACAGTTCCTGGAAGCGAAATTGTTGTATCTGAAGATGAAAACAATAAAATATGTTTACCGCAAAAGTATATGGATGAAATTAAAGGAAATCCAGGCGACTTAATGTACATTAGCGATAAGCGTTGGTATCTTGGTGGATTAAAGTCTACACATGCCAATCTTGGATCAACATCAAAGTTTGATAAGGTGATTATATCAAAGGATGTATATAGTCATGGACAATTCAATTTATCAAAAGATTTAACTATCGAACTTGAAGTATAATATTTCCTTGTTTTTTCAATAATATTATCAAAAATTCATACACATATTCCGGAGTAGCTCAGTTGGTAGAGCGAGTGACTGTTAATCACCAGGTCGGGAGTTCGAGTCTCTCCTCCGGAGCACCATTTATGCAAATAAAGATGATAAATAAGTAAACCTATTTACGAAGGAAAAAAATGGATTTTCTTACACTTTGGTCTTTGCTAGGATTTTTATTCGCTGTCTATGCTGTTACAGCAAACGACAGTATTCAAACTCTTGGTACATATATTTCATCGAATAGAGACGTGAAATGGTATTGGATGTTTGCCTATATGGGTACCATCTTTGTCATTACCATGATTCAAGGTTTCAATATCGATGATCCAGCGTTTGGAAGATTAGATAAGTTTCCAGAAATCACAATACAATGGTATCATGCAATTGCCCCATTAGTGCTTGTCGCACTAACACGATTAAAAATTCCTGTATCTACTACGTTCTTAGTGTTATCAGTTTTTGCAACATCTGTTGTGATGGAAAAAATGTTGTTAAAAAGTTTCGCAGGATATGCAGTATCGTTTGTTTTTGCTTGGGGATCCTGGTATTTAATTAGTAAGTACTTTTTAAATGAAGGAGAGAAAGGTAAAAATAAATACAATGAATATTGGAGAGTAGGTCAATGGCTAACTACAGGTTGGTTGTGGGCAACATGGTTAAAGCATGATTTGGCAAATATCATGATATTTTTGCCCAGATATAGCTCTGTTCAATCTACTACATTCCAATTTTTTGTCATTACTGTAATGCTTTTAGGGTTGGCATTTATGTTCTATGAACGTGGAGGTAGGATACAAGAAATTGTCTTATCTAAAACCAACACACGATATGTTCGATCAGCTACTCTTATTGATTTAGTATATTGTTTTGTTTTATACTATTTCAAAGAAGTAAACAATATACCGATGAGTACTACATTTGTTTTTATGGGAATGTTAGCAGGTAGAGAGCTTGGTATTTGGATGTCTCTTGGTTATGGAGAATTAACATATACGAGTAGGCACAAAAAGGCAATTTTCCCAATGCTGTATAAAGATTTCCTTAGATTAATGTTAGGACTTATGATTAGTGTTTCGCTTGCCTATGGAATTCAGTGGTATAGCGCACTTTAAAATGATATGTTGCAGCAATAGAAACTATTGATGATATTATTGTAGATATGAATCTCAAAAATAAAATTGTATTAGTAACCGGTGCTGCCAAAGGTATTGGACTTGCCACCGTTAAGCGACTACTCAAAAAAGAAGCAAAAGTTGTTCTATGGGATTTTCAACCTGATGATTTAAATACTGCTGTTCAATCTTTAAAAAATGATGGTCATGACGTGTTTTCTCAAGTATGTGATGTCACCAATAAAGAACAGGTCTATCACAATGCAGAAGTTATCAAAAAAGAAATTGGAGACATTGATATATTAATCAATAATGCTGGAACGGTATACACAGGATATATGTTAGATCGTTCAGATGCAGAATTAGAAAATATGATTAATGTGAATTTTACTTCTATGATTTATACTATTCGCGCCTTTATGCCTGCAATGCTAGAAAAGAATAAAGGACATATTGTTAATATTTCATCAGCATCTTCATTAATTGGTGCTCCTAAGTTAGCGATATATGCTGCCACAAAATGGGCGGTTATGGGCTTAACAGAGTCGTTAAGAATGGAAGCAATTAAGATGGGTAAAAAAGGAGTCAAGTTCTCTTCTGTTCATCCTAATTTCTTAAAAAAAGGACTATTTGAAGGAACAAAGTTAAATCTTTTAGGTTCTATATTTGCACCAGGTGTTAAATCGCATGATGCGGTTGCAAAAGTTATTGTAAATAAAGCAATTGGCTGGGGATTTCATTCACCTAAGGTTCCTTGGATTATGAATCAATCTGTATTATTAAGAGCATTACTTCCAAGTTCTCTATTAATCAAATTTGGAAATATATATGGCGTAAATAATATGATGGATGAGTATACGGGTTATAAGGATGGTCGTTAATTTTTTTCTTTACTATAAATATTGATAATAAGTAGAATAAGCCAATGAATGATACAATAAAAATAGCAGTTATAATATTCAGTTTATTGCTGATTACTAATTGTAATCAAGACACATCCAATACAGGAAAGAATGAAGAGTCTCTGATAGTAACTTTTGAAGATTCATTAAGCTATACTATCGGTGTAAACATTGGAAAAAATTTACCTGATGCAGAATTTAATAGAGATCTTTTGAAGCAAGGATTAGACGATTATTGGAATCAAAATGAGCCAAGATTAGATAATGCGGACAGACAACAAATATTACGAGAGTTTAATGTTAGAAATTCTCAAATAGAAAGAGATGCAATGCAATTATCGTCAGAAAATGCAAGAGAATTATCTAGAAAAAATAAAATGGCAGGACAAGAATTTTTAGAAGATAACAAAGCAAAAGAAGGAGTACGTGTTCGTCAACGTAGTGGATTACAATATAAAATTGTTGAAGAGGGATCTGGTAAGGTTCCAGACTATGATGACAGAGTGACTGTACATTATCATGCATACCTCATAGATGGCCACAAGTTTGATAGTAGTTACGATAAAGGCCAACCACTTACACTGGAAGTATCACGTTTTGTCCCTGGCTTTCAAGAAGCATTGCTTATGATGCCTGTCGGATCAAGATGGGAAGTTTATATACCTTACAACTTGGCTTATGGAGAACAAGGAATTAAAGGTTCAAAGTTAGGAGAATATGTTGTTCCACCTTCTTCAACTCTTATTTTTGAAATGGAATTATTAGCTATTGTTGAATAAATCTAAATATGATGTTATTAATTAAAAAATGGTATATCGCGCTCTTAATTATCTTCTCGCCATTAATTGCTCAGGATATTAATGGAAAAGTTGTATTTGCCTATACAGATAAAGAAGAAGCAGAATCTTTTAGCTTAAAACGAGTTTATTTAACCTTCTCTAAAGCAATTTCTGAAGAACTTTCAGTCAAAATTCAAACAGATGTTGATTCAGAAAGTTCTCCTCAAAATATTTATCTTAAAAATGCCAAAGCAGATTGGAAAACATTAAATGGAACCGTTGTTATCGGATTGCAAGGCATGAATATGTTTAAAATTCAAGAAATGAACTGGGGAAAACGCTATCTTGGTAAAACTGTAATGGATCGTTTTAAATACTCTAGTTCTGCTGATATGGGAATAGGATATTACCATTCAAAGGATAAATTGCATGGTAGCATATTAATGACAAATGGTACGGGTTATAAAAAATCAGAGGACGATTCACACAAAAAATTATCTTTACAATTGATTTATGGGAATTCAAAACTATCCAAGTCTGATGGATTCAATGTGGGTGCAGTTTTTTCTCATGAACCTTATGAACGAGAAGGTGAAGTTGGAATTCCAGAACAGCCTACGGGAGAGCATAACAAGAAAGTATTTGGAGTTTTCGGTGGATATGCAAAGAACAATTTGCGTATTGGAGCAGAATGGAATCAACTAGAAGATTCTGGATTGCTAGATGGCAATTACAATGACAATCTTTCGTCTTTTTATATAAACTATGCTTTTAACCCTAAAAACACTTTAGTTATGAAGCATGATATGGTATCTGGGAATAAAGATGCTAATTATACATTAGTTGCAGTAGAATTTTCTCCTACCAAAGGATTGAGTGTTGCACCGAATGTACGTTCTGATGATGGCACCAATGCTCTTGGAGTAAATTTCCAATTTGCATTTTAGAATGCTTTATGTACCGATAGCAATATTACTCATTCTTATTATAGCATATCGTTTCAGAAATGCTATTATTATGAATATCTATAAGCTTCCACTTATTAGAAAGTCTTGGCAATTACCAAATATGGCTGCATCTACATTTGAAGTTCCTTCTAATAATTCTAAGCCGGTGGTAGTGTGCTGTGGTGATAGTATTACGCATGGACATATTGGATATGACTGGGTAAGTACATTACGCAAGAAAGATGATTCAAAACTATATATTAATGCAGGAATTAATGCTGATTTGACATGGAACTTAAATGAGAGGGTAGACAGCATTATTAAGCACAATCCTGACTATATTACTATTTTAATTGGGACCAATGATGCGATCGGTAGTCAAAATATTAAACATATTCAGGACTATTACGTTGAAACAAAAGGGTTGCCACGATTACCTCATATTGATTGGTATGCATCAGAATTAGAACGATTTATTACGACAGTTAAAGGTCGAACACATGCTAAGATTGCAATTAGCACACTTCCATGGTTGGGAGAGCAATCTGATGCTGAAATCATAACAGTAGTAAAGGAGCATAATGATATTATTAGATCATTATCTGAAAAATATAACCTAACACTTATCGATTTATTTAAGCATTTTGAAGACTTAATTGATTCCAATGATAGCGTGCCATATACCACGACGGAATGGAGAAGATTAAGAGGGCTAAGAGCTGTTATCTTACATTATGTATTTGGATGGAGTTGGAATCGTACTGGAGAGAAATATAGATTAAAGTTGTTGTGTGATCATATTCATCTAAATGAGAAGTCGGGAGCAATATTCCAAAATCTGATGGAAGACTTTATTAACGAGGTGAGTACCCCCGACACGAAATGAATCAAATTTTAATCTATTTTTTTCAAGGCTTCAACTAATTGAAATTCTTTCTCAAATCTTTCTTTCATACCACCTTTTTCTTTAAGTAAGATGTATCCATAAGATTTTGATCCAATTGCAATTTTATCTCCATAGCGAGTATCATACCAATATTGATCCCCTTTACTGTCGATAATTACTTGGTATCTACCATTTTTATTTTCTTCTTTGTGGTCTTCGAATCCCATTAATAAAAACAAATTCACCGTTGTTAATATTCCAATTAAAAAACTCTTAATGTCTAATTTCATATTTCTCTCCTTATTTATTTTTATCAATATACCAGAATAGTCTTGTAAAATAAAGGGTGTTTTAAAAGAGTAAAAAGGGGATTTGTCGTCGTACCCCGGACAGGATTTGAACCTGTGACCTACGGATTAGAAATATGTTGACTTATTGACGAGAAAATTGAAAGAATATTGTAGATAAATTAGAAAATTCTATTTCCTTCTGAATCTGTTTTAATCAAAAATAAATCAGAATTGCCGGCACCATATGAATATGTAGCTCCAACAATCATATAACCTCCATCAGATGTTTGATGAACTTCATGAGGTATGTCATCTTCATCTCCGCTAAAAATTTTCCCCCATTCCTGATTTCCTGAAGAATCCAATTTAATCATACTAATATCAGAACCATTGTCACCAAATTGTGAAATATATGCCAAAACATATCCACCATCGTCCGTATGATCTACTGAAGTTCCTTCTGTATTGACCCAGCTTCCACCAGTAACAAATGTTTGGGTCCATTCTAAGTTTCCTTCTGAATCCGTTTTTAATAATAGAATTTTATTGTTTCCATCAGATTTACATTCGGTTGTATTATTAAGTGGTTGAATTTTACCTATAGTAATATATCCTCCATCAGATGTCTCTTTAATTTGATTGAAAGATCCCACTGAATTATCCCAAGATGAATCATAATATTTTATCCATTCTTCATTTCCAGCAGAATCCATCTTTATTATAGTTTTAGCATTATTACATGAACCATTCGATGAGAAGCCTGAAACTATATATCCATTATTTGATTCAATTATTGAACGAAAATTTAGATCCTCACTATATGATTTAAACCATTCATTTTCACTGTTAGATTGACCATCTGAATCAATTTTTACAATACTTGGAATAGTAACACCGCTAACATTAGGATCAAAATTTTGTATAAAAACATATCCACCATCTAATGCTTCTAGACCGTCCTTAATATGTCCTACACCTGCCATCAAGCTTGTTACAACTTCATTTCCTCTTCTAGTCCATTCAATATTTCCAGCATGATCTATTTTAATCATTCCAGGTTCGTCAGCACCTGCTGTCATTAATTCTCCAAAAGCAATATATCCACCATCTGAAGTTTCTTTAATTGAGCGGATCTTGTGAGTTCCACTTCCACCATCATGATTGTATTCTACAGACCATTCTTCATTACCACCGGCATCAGTTTTAACAATAAATACATTATTTGAAAGATATCCTGCTAAAATGTATCCACCATCAGATGTTTCCAAGCCACTAAGAGCACTATCTTCTCCTTCTCCTCCGAAAGTTTTTTCAAAAGAGTCTGTTTCTAAAATATTTAATGTTACTGTCCCTATATTACTATCATCTGTACCATCTGTTGCTTTATAGGTAAATGTATCAGAACCATCCATTGTTGCATTAAATGTCACTATATTGTCAGATATTGAAACTGTTCCATTATTTGGACTATCAACAATTTCAAAAGTAAGATTATCATTTTCTACATCAGATCCAGTTAAAGTGATATCAACAGATTGACCATTGGATACTTCGACATTGTTTATATCATCAACTGTAGGAGCGTCATTAATAGGATTTACTGTAATAGTTCCAGTAGCATTATTTAAAATAGATTTTGATGTAACATCAGTTGCTTCAAAATTAAAGGTATCGGTACCAAACCAATCTTGGTTAGGAGTATAAGTAGCGATTGTACCTGAAATAGTGACCGATCCATTAGATGGATCACCTGTTACATTGAATTGAATGGTTTGTCCATCAACTTCTTCTGCTTCCAATGTCATAGTTACAACATTATCTTCATCAGTAGTCACATTCACATCCATCGTATTAGGTTCATCATCAACTGCAACAATATCAATTAATACTGTTCCAATATTACTATTTCCATTTACAGTACTAGCCAAATATAAAAATGTGTCTTGACCATTATAATTAGCATTAGGAGTATACGTTCCTGATCCACCACTAATTACAACTGTTCCATGTTGAGGTTGAGTAGATATGCTGAATGATAAAGCTAAATTCAATGGATCAGTACCAACAAACGTAAATACTTTAGGAGTGTCCTCAATTCCTATAAGGTTAATATTTTGAACTGTAGGAAGTTGAGGAGGTTCTGGTTCTGTAGGAGACGATCCACCACCACCACAAGTCCATAAAAATAACGGAATAAAGAATAAAAATTTTCTCATGAATCAAATATAGAATAATTCTTCTCTAATATAAATACTAATCTGTACAACGGATTTTCTAACTGTTGACCGAAGATCAGTGAATTTTATATAGTCGGTTATATAGTCGGTAAAATTGAGGTTTTTAAAAAGTGAAAAAAGGGGATTTGTCGTCGTACCCCGGACAGGATTTG
>Ga0208764_10002457_pt1 | contig 11604 bp, 15 predicted proteins | sample ETNtaG_18_FD_185762 | JGI IMG/M metagenome (GOLD analysis project Ga0208764, IMG submission 185762) | Marine microbial and viral communities from oxygen minimum zone, Eastern Pacific Ocean - ETNP201302SV91 (SPAdes) (version 2) | ecosystem: Environmental > Aquatic > Marine > Oceanic ... | reverse complement strand
CCGCTTTGTAACGTTCGCTTTGTACTAATACCGAGTTTAAATCTTTTTCAATCCAGTCAACTTTTTCAGAGATGTCAGGAATGACTATAAATGTCATATAAGCCAAGAGAGCAATAATAACATAATCAAATGTTTTAATACCTTTAACTGCTTCAAAGGTATCTGACTCAATTTGCTTAATTGGTTCAAATTTCACTTCTTCCTCGCCATTTGTTGATACTGTCTGTTTTAATGTATCTTTCGTTTGCTTCTTTTGTTCTGCCATGTTACCTTAAACTAAGTTTACTTTGCTTTTCCGATTTGCGATAGTTTTTTAGTTATCTGTTGTTGAAACCATTTCAAAACTATAGGTATACTTACATTAGATGTTAATCCAAACAAGTATCCAACCGGATACTTATAACTTGCATAAGGTGCAAGTTGTGGTATATTTGAAAACACTATTGAAATGAGTAAGTAACCCGTTACTGCCATGCCAAGGTTTATGAACCAATCAAAAATAACCAGACCTCTATTTCCTGAATATTTGTCTTTGTTATCTTGCCTATAATTGAATAAAAATATAAATGTTGATGAAAAGGAAACTACGCCCATCATCACTAATTCATCTATTGCAAATAAATCCATAAAACCTCTAACTATAACTGTACCAAGTATTTAGTATTCAAAATTGTTAGTTGTTTCGTTTTCTTGCAATAATCTGGCGCCATTTCGCAAATGGAACTTCTTTGCCATTTCAGTTTTAGGACTTAAGGTAATAAACCTGTCAACAATAGTTTCACTTTCGGTTTTTAATTGTCTTGCAACATCAAAAATGATATTTCTTCCGGCACCTTTTCGGTTAGACCATACAGTATAGAATATTGCATTTGGGCCAGAAACATCGGACTGTAATAATTCTTCTTCTGAGGTAGGAATATTATTTAAAAGGGATACACATAATACAGCATCTATTGATGAACGGTACTGCTCTTCTGTTGCATTAAAACAACAAAATTCTGTAATGTATATTCGGCGATTAGGGGGCTGGGCTCTCCACCAATAAGGTATATTTGGTCTTACTGGATCTTGGGTACATAAGTCTTTTGCCTCTTCGAGAGTAGCCAATCTTAAATTCATAGTTGTATTTAAGTAAGAGTTTAGTGCCATTTTACAATCCGGTAAAAGTGTGTAGCACTTTTTCTTACTGTTCGAAAAAATGCCTTTGCTTTCTTCTTATTGTCAAAATGTTTTTCGTGTCTAACAAAACCATCTTTCCATTTTACTACATAATGTTGAGGGGGGATGTAAGCAAAGATATCATGCTCAAGGATACCGAATTTATCTACCCATGTATGTCTTGCATACCAACTTACTCGACGATATTGATGGTGCCTGAGTTCACGCATTTATCCTCTAATATAAGAAGTTTTTGGTTACTACTTATATTGTTGCATGAACTATGCAAATCTTACATTTTTTTGGAATTTTTTTGGCGGTCCCAACGGGATTCGAACCCGTGTTGCCGGCGTGACAGGCCGGTGTCCTAGGCCGCCTAGACGATGGGACCGTGTGGTGGAGGCGACAAGGATCGAACTTGCTACCTTATCCGTGCAAGGGATACGCTCTCCCAGATGAGCTACGCCCCCACAATTTCTTTTAATTGAATGGTTCCAACTTCACAAGGTTGTATTGGGTTTGTCCATTCAATATCTTTTGTAGTATACTCGCCAGATATTGCTTGTTTAATACATGCACGAGTTTTATCTAGCGAAAATCTATCGCCTGATTCGTCCATTCCTGTATTAACTAAAAATACATTACTTTCTTCTTTAGTAACTCTATCCATTAACATATCACTATATGTTTTTACAGGCAGTGGCATAAATGGACTGCCATAACAAGGTGAATATACTTTTTGTATTTCATTTACGCCGTCTTCTGTGCCAGGCATTTTACTTGTATAACCTGTTTCAAATAATGTTCTAATAGCAGTTCCTTCTATTTTTGATACTGCTGGTAATGTACCAGTTGCATCTAGTGCTAAAAAGAATACATCCTTTGGATGATCAAACAATGCTCTATCTGTTATTGCGTTTGGTACACAAGTAATTGGATAACTGCTTCTTGCATTTGGCTCTTCTTCGTTTTCTATTATTATCATTCCTTGCTTTTTTGCATTATCCATTGCTTGAAAAATTGTAGGTTGTGTTTCTCTATTAAGTCCTTCTGTTTTTGCATAACACCCTGTTTCTACATATGTAAGTCCTGCTTCATCCCATACAATTTCATCGTCACCAATTAACTGATATTCTGGGTCTGCACTTAATGTAGTTTTTCCTGTTCCACTTAGTCCAAACATTAATGCAGTATTATCATTGTATTCAAAGGCACTACAATGCATTGGTAAACGATTATCTAGTGGCATTGAGTAGCCAATAATTGTAAATACACACTTTTTAATTTCACCAAGAAAACTTGTACCTGCAATTAATACTTCCTTTTCATCTAAATTAATATAAACACTTGGATTGGATTTTATGTCCATGTTATGATAAATTGTCCAATCGTTGGATAACGATGGCATACTATTAAGTCTTGTATATGAAAACATATTGCCCACAAACTTATCGTGAGTTACGCTTGTAGTTGCAACATTAAAATCTATTCCACATGTACGAAACATACTCTTAAATTCGTATTCGCACGATTTCATCTTTTTAGCAAATTGTTCATAATCTGATATATTGCCAATTTGAACATCCTTCTGACGATCCTTACACAAATTAATTGTGTTTTCACCAAAATAAAACTTTCCTTTTGGACTTCGTCCTGTGGGGTAGGTATTAACATTTATGTTAAACATTTATTTCCTTTCTTAATGTTATATATGGCATTGGCTCCAAATTAGGTACACCAATGCCATATACGAAGAATAAAGTCCTTAGTTCGGGCCTCAGGGCGACCCCGTCTATTGTGCCGTCTAAGGATCACGATATTCTGTCGGCGTGACGCTATCACACCCCGCAAGGGTCGAAAAAACCTTATTCGTCGTAAGGGGAAACACCCTATCACGTTTCATTTTCATGCGTAGGATCATAGCGAGAGCCTACTGCATTCTTTGGAGCTGGTGACAGGAATTGAACCCGTGACCTATTGATTACAAATCAATTGCTCTACCGACTGAGCTACACCAGCCGCTATTCAACACATCCTAATGTTTCGTATTTTATTTGCTTCCATGACTTTTTTTCTTCATTATATTTTAATCGTATCATGTTACCGTGCTTATCACAATGATGAGAATATATTGAGTCATTCATTGTAAAAAATCCTGCTGACTGCAATCCTTGTAATTTCTCTCTAGGCAAATACTGTGAAGCAACTACCCACTTAGGTGGATATTCTTCTTCCATTGGAGCACATGCAATTACAAATAATATTCCGCTAATTATTAAGGTACTCTTCCAATTCGTTAAATTGACCAATGTACTTACCATCCATAATAATTTGTGGCAATTTACCACTCTTTGTTACACGAAATAATTCACCAAATAATTTTTTATCAGACTCAATTAGTGTATATGGTATTTCTTTTTCATCTAATAATTCTTTAGCCTTATCGCACCATTCACATTCTGGTACTTTCTTATGTTTTATTATTACGTTTCCTGTTATTTTTAAATCCATTACAATCTCTTTAAAGTTGGTGGGCAGGGGTGGAGTCGAACCACCACAGCATTAAGCGGCAGATTTACAGTCTGTTGAGCTCACCTATGCTCAGCCTCCCCATTACTATATAGTATATGATATTTACTAATATATGTCAACCGAATCATGTATCTCCGCAATTTTTCTTGCATAACATGTTAGGTTTATTTTTAATTGAATCATCCATTTTTTTAAATTTGTTGCCGTTAATTATATCATAAAACGAATGATGTTTAAGACTTATTTCATTTGATTGGCTTGATGTTACTAATGATGCTAATCGTCGTACCCGTGGATCATCTTCTACCATATCGCCCCATAAATCACAACATGGATACACTTTTGAATCGCATCCAATAAAATAATACTTGCTCCCCTCCATATCAAGATGTCTACATTCAACAGTTTTATGATGTTTATAACGTGAGACATAATCAGTTTTAAAATCAAGATGTGGTTTTGGTTTATAGTCTTTTGGTATGTTAAAAATAACGGATCTTGCTTCTCTTGATGATACTCTATTAGGATGGATAAAGAAGGATACAAATCCTAACCGTCTTGCAAGTTTTTCCATCTTTCTATAATCACCCATATTTTTTTCAAAGAAAACTACTTTCCAAACTGCTTTTCCTCCGCTTTCAGTAAATGCTCTCATATTTCCAATAATTTTTTCCCAATCAGTACCTCGACGATATATAGCATTACGATTTCCATATGCATCAACCGAAAAAAACATTTTTCGATTTTTTGTATTCAAATACTTTGCTAATTTTTTATAAAGTTTCTCGTGCTTCAATGATCCATTTGTTTTAAGTTCAATTTCAGCATCTTCAACTTGTGCGGCAGAATTTATAAGTTTTAAAATATTTGGATGGGCCATAGGATCACCATATGATCCTTGAAAATCAAATTTAATCTTAGGCTCTTTAATTGAACGACAAAGTTTATCAAACGCTTTAATATCTAATATTTCTTTAGATAATACTGGAGCTCTATCATATATTTCTAAGCGACCTTGATCAAACGTCATCCTAGAACAAAAAGGACATTGTGCATTACAAATTCCTGTTGTTTCTATTTCTAGTTCCATATTTCTTTTAACTTATTTGCAACAAATTTATGTACAACTTCGTTTTGATGTCCACACGAACATGTTTCTGTATCCCACAATTCTTTACTAAAATCATTAAAGTAAGATTTTTTAACACTTTTAAGTAAACTAGATGGAACATGTTGTTCTATTATAGATTGCCATCCTGGAAGTATATTACCTCTAAAATCACCATGCCAACCAAAAAATATAAATTTACAATTATGTTTATCACATATTGCTTTCATCATGCAAATTAATGCAAACTGATCTACAACAAAACTTGTGCTAAAAATCCAATGTTTAGAAGCACTTTTTGCTAATCGTTCTGCTTCATCGGTGTATTCTTTAAGTCCTCGTTCCTCCATGTGTCCTCGAACACGTTTATTAATACTATTTGGAGAACCCCAGCCTTTATTCCACCATGAAGGAGCAATAGGAACATAAAATCCTGGTAAGTTATTATTCTCAAAAGGATAATCGCCTGATTCGTATAACTCTCTTGTTACTAGTTTTTGATTATCTAGTTCTTCATGTAAATCTGTAATGTTTTTAGGAGAAGATAATCCATCAAAACTTATACTTGCCCTAGGTCGAGTTGGATGATTTAGTTCAATTATTACTGTACTATTCGGTTTAATGTAATAGTCTAACATTATTGCTAATTCTTGATTTGTAATAGCAATACATGATAAATTTTCTACATCTACATTTTTATAAGCAGGTATTACAAGTTGTTCTGCAAGTACATATGGCCATGTTTTTTGTATGTCCATGGCTTCGTAATCGCCACAACAACCAAACGTATTACTAGTACCAAATGCTTGTATTAACATGATTCTTTAAGGGACAGGTTACGATAAATATTTATATGCCTAGATTAAGTTTATATAAACCGACGAAAACAAACGATTATTATTTCATGGATAAAACCATCGCTGAGCAGTTTCTAATTGGCGGTACAGAAATACTTATCCACAAATATATTGGCGTTGAAGAAATACACGATGATGATCCTGTAATACAGAATCCTGGTGCGTTAGACAAAGCAACCAAAGAAACTATTATACAAGATTTGTTATTTTTAGAGAATCGTGACAGAAAATACGACCAAGATATATATGATTTACGTGCAATTTATAATGTCGGCGATAACGACTTTGATTTAAGTCAGTTTGGTTTTTTTCTTACTGCTGATGTATTATACATGAATTTTCATCTTAATACAATGGTAGATATTATGGGCAGAAAGATAATGCCCGGTGATGTATTTGAACTTCCTCATTTACGTGATGATTTATTGTTAGATGTTGATGCTAAAGCAATAAACAAATTTTATATTGTACAAGATGCTAACAGGGCATCTGAAGGCTTTTCACAAACATGGTATCCCCATATATGGCGTGTAAAATGTAGCCCGCTGATAGATTCACAAGAATACAAGGATATATTAGGTACACATGACGATGATGATAGTCTTAAAAATATGCTTTCAACATATACAAAAGAAATCGAAATTAATGATGCAGTTGTAGCGGCGGCAGTAAAAGAAAACCCAGATAATGAACCGGCTAATAAACACTTAGCAAATGCAACATATCCTGGTGAATGGAATGCAACAGATGATTGGGGTGAAGCAATATCCGAAGTTACCCAATTTCCTGCAAGTCCAGCAATGGGGGATATTGTTATACGTTCTGATTTTTCACCAAAACGAATGTTTGAATTTACTGGACAAAAATGGCAACGAAGATTTGATAACGACGAAACTAATAAGTGGGAAAAATCAACTTATCCGGCGTGGGATTTTACAAACAATCAAGAAGATCCAATCATCGATGGCGAAACTATTGAAGGGGCAGAAGGGCTTAGTCAAGCAATTAAACCTAAAGACACGGATCCAACATAATGCAATATTTTTACGACAAACAGATAAGAAGATATATACAACAATTTTTAAGGTTGTTTAATAACTTCTCTGTACAAATGGGACATAACGATGTAGGCGAAGCCGAATACTTACGAGTACCTGTTAGGTATGCTAGTAAAGAACGCATGACATCTGCTATTTTAAAGAACAATAGTGAAAATGTTGTTAATACTGTTCCTCTTATGGTAGGTTATGTTTCTAATATGCAAATGACTCCTGAAATGAGAATGTATCAACACCATGAAGAAAAAGTTCAAGTATATGAAAAGAAATTTAACTATGGTACTGATGCATACGAAGATAAAGTAGGACAAACATATACAGTTGAAAGGCATATGCCTGTTCCATATAAGTTATTAATGAACTTGGATATATGGACTAGCAACATGGATCAAAAGTTACAACTATTTGAACAAATAATGGTTATTTTTAATCCTACACTTAATATTAAATCTAGCAACAATCCACTTGATTGGAGCAGTTTATCATATGTTCAATTAACTGAAGTTAATTTTACAACTCAAAGTATTCCATTAGGAACTGATGATGTTATTGATGTCGGAACACTAACATTTGAAATGCCTATTTTTATTAATCCTCCGGCGAAAATAAAAAAGCAAACAATAATCCATACTATTCTTACTGACATGGATGTGGTTGCAACAGGCGAATTAGAAGAATGGGAAGGTAGCAGTCCAGTATGGGATGCTTCAGATCAACATCAAACATATGTTATTGTCTCGGAAGAAAATTATCATGCTAAAGTTGCTGATAACGGAATACAGTTATTAGGTAGTGATTTAGCATCAACAGATGCAAGCGGTGATCCTTTAAGTTGGGCTACTGTACTTAAATCATATGGAGAACTTAGTGCAGGTATAAGTCAATTAAGATTTAGAAATACAACAGATCCAAGTGATACAAGTGCTGATATAGTCGGTACAATAGCATTTAATGGTGGAGATGTAAATTTACTTGATATTACATTTGATGCTGATACCTATCCAGCAACCACACTTACTGCAATTACTGGCATTGTTGATCCTCTCATTAATAAACCCGGAGACGGAACACTTGCCGCGGCAACATTAGGACAAAGATATTTGCTTACAAATGATGTAAGTATTATTACTGAATGGAGTTCTTTAGATGCCGATAAAGATGATATTATAGAATACAACGGATCTGCATGGATTAAAAGTTTTGATGCAAGTGCTACGAGTGCGGTTAATCACTTACTAAACAATGCCGATAGTAAACGATACAAGTGGACTGGAACTGCTTGGCTTAATGCTATTGAAGGTACTTATAAGCCAGGCTATTGGCGAATTTACTTATAAACTAACATGTTATATAAAGCGGCAGGATGCCTTATATATTCGGTATCTACAGAACGATTTTGCTTACAACTTCGAAAAAATAAAAAAGCAAATACTAATTCGTGGGGTACGTGGGGCGGTCAATTAGAACAAAACGAAAAGCCCATGGACGGCATGTTACGTGAAATACAAGAAGAACTTTCTAGAGATATACAAATATCTAAAATAATACATCTAAACACTTATCGTAATAAAGACTTTTCATATACAAATTATATTATGTTAGTTCGCAATGAATTTATACCTACTTTAAATAGCGAAAGTGATGGATACTCGTGGGTCAATATACATAGCATACCTACAGGTTTGCACCATGGAACAAAAAGACTTTTCGAAACGGCTAAGATTAGAAAGAAAATTGAAAAAATAACAGGAAATTATAATATAAACAAGGCATTATACGATTATATTAAAAGAAATGAATCAGGATCGTGAAGAATTCCCACCAAAAGTATCACTTAAATCAACGTTAGTATTACCTATGGCACCACCATCTTCTGAGTGTCTATCTGTTTGTAAACTACTAAAAGTAACATTAGAAAGAGACTTACCTTGTAAGCCTGCTACGTCACCAACTGCTAATGAACTACCAGTTGCTGGTAATGGATTATACGTATCAGGATTACCTGAGTCACCAACATGAATGGTATTACCGTAACTTTCGCCACCTGCGGCAGAATAATAAAGAAAAGTTAATGCATGGTTTGTTTGCGAAGAATCTGTAACACCTGTAATACCTGCATAATATTCCGGTGTATAACCCGCCGCTACTGCCCATTCTGTGTATGCTCCAGCACTTCCTGGTGTACCGCTTTTTGTTACATTGGTTGTCCATTCGCTGGCGCCTGCTTTTATTTTAAATTGTAATATATGTCCACTATTACTAGCATCGGCCTGGTCAAATTTATATGTTTTCCCTTCGTCTAAACTAATCGCGGGTGCTTGTTGAGATCCTAAATAAAATTTACTACTTGCAACAGTAACAACGAACGTAACGTCGGCCATAAATCATTCCTTACTTCTAATATTTATCTGTTCACTTCTTTAATGAATTCGTCTTTTAACCAGGTGTAATCATTTATTAATAACATATTATTATCTTGATTACTACCAAATTCCTTACCAGCAATAGCACCTTTAATACAATATTTTCCAAATTTTTCTTCTTCACCTTTTGTACACCATGCATTTAACCGTTCTTCACTTTCATTACTATTATTACCAAAGTAATTAGAACCACGTGCAAGTTTTGCACATTCTCTAAATGCAGTACGCCAGGCACTCAATGGGTCAATATTAAATTGATGTATATTACTTACTTCTTCTACCTGTACAAAATTTGCCAACGAACTCATTGTCATATCTATATTATCAGAATGTAACGTTTCTAATATCGATTTAGGCATTAATTTAACTGCTCCATGACCATATACTAATCCATTTATAGGATTTTTTGCTTGCCAAATATAAACTGTATTATTACGTTTACTTTCGGGTGGTTGATAATCAAATTCAAATGTATCTACTAACCTTGCATCAGCATCAACAATCCATACCATTTCTGAATTAGACTGTCTACCAACTTCTTTATGTGCATTTATAATACCAGTAATTTGCTCTATTCTTTTTGCTGATGGTGCTTTATATTTTAATAATTTAAAATTTACATCAGCATATCGTTCGTCGTAAGATAAAAATGCAATATCAAAATTAGAACTACTTACACTGGCTCCGTATTCTTTTTTAACTTTAGATAAAGATAATAATTTAGCGTGAGGTAGATTAGGAATTAAACGTACACAATCCCATGTAATAACTTTTCCTGTTACAGAACTTGTGCGAGGAAATTCCCATATATGATTCATTGCAACAGATTTACGAGGACGCCAGTGCCAAGGAAAATCACTACGTATGTTATACTTTTTATTAATTAACCAAATTAAATCTGTTTTTGCTTCTGGTATATTTGACAAATCCGTAACTGTCTCTACATAAATTTTTTCTGAATTGTTTAAACTTATTGATTTCCATACAAGTCTATCAATAGTAAAAGGATTATCAGGATAATTTAATATTGTATTATGTGTTAACCGTTTGCGAGTTGTTATATTAGTCCAAATACTGTTCTTCATTTATATCTCTATAGGAAAATGCCTTTATGCCAACATGTTGTAATTGTTGACTTACATCTTTATCACAATAAATTTTCATTGAGGTTTTTTTACAAAAATATATATCTTCTCCGTGTTCAGGAGTAAATTGAAACCAAGGTGGTTCTATTTGCTTGAACGTATTTATTGATATCAACATACACCCCATTCCACATGCTTCTATTTCAAATAACTTAGGCCCGTTCTTAGTAATATGTACTCTATCAAAGGAATCAGTTGAATATGAATAAAAGCCAGTACTATTAATTGGGGGATACCGAGTAGGATATATACCTGCCACTATATCTTTATTATGTGCTAAAAATAGTTCTATTAGATTATCTGGAAATATAATATCACCATCTAACCATAAAGTATGTGTGGCATCGAGTTGTATAGCATCCTTAACAAGTTCATTTCGATTACGTGCTAAGTCACTACCTGATCTTATTTTAAGATGTATATCAAGTCCAATTCTTCCTGCTCGTAAAAATAACTTTGCTAATCTATCAGCAAAATGTGCATAAACTTGATCATAGGCAGGAATGCATACACAAATTCTAAGTTGTTCCGCTTGTAAGTGCTTGCTCAATGTCTTTAATCTCTTTATTCATGGCTGAAACTTTTAGCAAACATTCTCTAATGGTTCTATACATAACATTAGTAGGTAAGCATGTAATAGCATCCATTGTTTCTGGTTGCAGTTTACCAATAGTTAAAATATCAATGGCACCCATTTTACCAAGTTTTTCAACCCAATATTGTTCTTCTTCGTCTTCAAGTTGTCCTAATATTTCATTAGTACCTGATCCTTCTGGAACAATATCATTTAAAATTTCTTGAAGTATTCCTATTTCGAACTCTGCGGTAGCATCGCCTTGCATTTCAAGTTTTTCAATTTCTTGAACTATTGCGGCAACCTTCCTTGCTAATCCAGGGTGTTTACCTAATAGTAAATGTTCAATTTCAAACCTTGTTCGATGTGGAACAAATGTTGGTCCGTCATTCATTTCTTTTCCTTTGTTTTTTTGTTTTGATTCTTCTCTTGCAATACCTTTTGCAAATTATCTATAACATCTTTTGGTTCTACTTTAATTTCTGTAGGACTTAAACTTTGCATATTTGTATGTAAATTATGTCCTATCATTGTAGGTGTTGTTGTGGTCCCCCAAACTACAACTCCCTTTTTACGATATTGACGTGCCGCGGCAAAATGATGTAAACTCGAATCAATAGCAAAAAATGTTTCTGCTTTTTCAACTAAAGCCGCAAATACCATTGCATTCGTTTGAGCAGTTAATACTCGCTTTTGCATTTCAGCAGGAATCTGTACTGGTTCGTTTGGTAACGCATATAAGAAAAATT
>Ga0208764_10002456_pt1 | contig 11607 bp, 14 predicted proteins | sample ETNtaG_18_FD_185762 | JGI IMG/M metagenome (GOLD analysis project Ga0208764, IMG submission 185762) | Marine microbial and viral communities from oxygen minimum zone, Eastern Pacific Ocean - ETNP201302SV91 (SPAdes) (version 2) | ecosystem: Environmental > Aquatic > Marine > Oceanic ... | reverse complement strand
AAAAGCACAAGATGCATCATTACCTGATCACTCTCAAATCATCAAACGATATGAGATGAATTACCAGAAACTCCAGCAAATTTCTGATAAAATTGGAGCAGGCATTGACTTTTCAGAAATGAAAAATCTCATCTCTCTTGCAAAACAGAACGATCAACAAGGTGAAAGTGATAAAGCAAAACAAACTATTGATCAGATTGCTTTGAAAGGATTAGAAATTTACAAAAATCTTCAGTCAATAAATGAGAAAAATAAAATTGTTCGCGCACAAGCATTAGCTGAAAAATATGTTGATAGAATTAACACCTTGATTGTTCAGGCAAAAACCTCTGGCTTGCTAGATTATGTCAAAATGCTAGAAGATTCAAAACTACAACTAGTCTCTTCAAACTCGACATCTCAAATTACAAAGCAAATTAGAATTGTCATAACAATTCATAATGATATAGAAGAAATAAGAAAGAATACCTTGCAACAAATAGACGTTGATGAAATCCAACTATCTCAAAAACAAAGAATCACATCTGAACTTTCCCAATTTGAGACAAGAGCAAAACTACTTCATTCTGATGTGAAAGGAAGTAATGCCGCGTTATACTATGTAGAAAAAGCAATTGCTCTAATTGATAATGTACGAAATAATCTAGATGATTCTGAACGAAAAATTAATTCAAAACTACAGTTAATTGATGAACTCCTAACAAAAGCAGAAAGACTTGTACAAGAGTCAACATAAACTTCATATAGATTTCAATCTCGTTTTTCATTATGACTTCAAAAGCAATCATTTTTGGCGTTGGATTACCAATGGTGATCTTTGGAGCATTCATAGCACTTCTCATAGCACCAATTTCTGTAGGAGTAGAATCAACAATTGAATTTGTTGGAAGTCTAATTGGAATCTTGGGAGTTGTCTTTATGATCTCAGGTATGTTCTACAAGAAGGAAATTATCGTTCAAGAATAATCGTGCGTAAACAATTCACATCCTTTAAAATAACCTTCTAAATCAATTGATCACATGGATAAAGAGCGCGTAAAAAAACTTGTACGTGAATTAATCATTGAACTCGGCGAAGATCCTACTAGAGAAGGTCTAAAGGATACCCCTAGAAGATTTGCTGATGCTTATGGTGAAATCTTTTCCGGATATGACTCTGATTCTGAATTGTCTGTTCAATTTTCAGAAGACTCTGAGATGGTAGTTGCAAAGAACATCCAATATTATTCGATGTGCGAACATCACATGCTTCCTTTCTTTGGTACAATCCAAATTGCATACATTCCAAATGGAAGAGTTTTTGGTATTTCAAAACTAGTAAGAGTTGTAGAAAAATTCTCAAGAAGATTACAAATTCAAGAAAGAATTACAAAAAATATTGCAGATGAGATTTACGCTCAAGGTGTAAAGGGCGTTGCAGTATTGGCAGAAGGTGAACATCTATGTATGAAAATGAGAGGTGTCAGAAATGACGCTCAAATGTCATCTTCAGCATTTAGAGGCGTGTTTGAGGATCAAAAAACCAAAGACGAGCTACTCAAAGCCATTCAAAACAAGTAGATCCTATCAAAAATTAAATAATCCCCCATTTAGAAAAGCATCATGCCTGCAAGAAATAACATACATGTTCCAAGCGAATCATGGCCATTTTTCAGCTGGTTTGTTATTGAATTTGCAATAGTTATCGCAGTTGCAGTAGTTATCTCGTGGCAAGTTAACCCATTCTTTGAAGATTCTGTAGTAATGTATGGTTGGGAATGTGAACAAACATCACAAATAACTGACTGTTCTGTTTCTGATGAACCAGAAATGCAACAAACGGCACTAAACTGGATCTTCTGGGGAATAGTAGGTCTGGTGTTTGCAGCATGGTATCTTGGTGCTCGTAGATTTGTTTTGAAAAGAAGTATTCTCTAATCTTACTTCAAGTATCTAGTCTTATCTTCAATCTTTGCTTTTGCAAATGCTATCTTTCTATTATTACAAGATTCACATTTTCCGCATTGCATCTTTCCACTAAGATAACAACTCCATGTTTTGAAAATTTCATTTCCTAAAACCTTGTAGCCTTTTTTTATCAAGTCACTTTTTGAAATGTTTTCAGAGTATGGAGACCAAATTTTTATCTCTTTTCTGAGTTTATTTTTAATTCCGTCATGTTCGCCCTGGTTTAACGCTTTTTGGATCTTTCTAGTAAATTCTGGTCTACAGTCTGGGTATTTTGTATCTCCTTTTTGTGCTCCGTATGCTACCAGTTCTGCATTTAGAGTAAAGGCCCATGCTGTTGCAATTGAGAGAAAGATGGCATTTCTGATAGGAACTACAATAGAATATTCAAAGGTACTAGGCATCTTTTTCTTTGTACTGGTTAAGACATTGCTATCTCCATACAATTCTTTCATGAAACCAATATCGAGAATTTTATGCTCTTTTAGTTTGAGTAATTTTGCAATTCGCTTTGCAGCCTTTATCTCCTCAGATGCTCTTTGACCATACGCAAATGTAATCCCGTACAATTGATACCCTTTTTTCAGATATGACATCATGCATGCTGAGTCTAAACCTCCACTTAGAATGATAACTGCTCTTTTCATTTTCACTTTCTGATTATTGGTCCTTTACTTGGTTTACAAATAAAAACCTCTGATTTCTTGTTTGCAGCTTTAAAACCTCTTTTCATTCCATTAGAAATTTTCTTTGAATCATGTTTTTTATCTGTAAATGCTATCACTGATGGTCCTGCACCACTAATGGTAACTCCGTATGCACCAGCAGCTATTGCATTCTTTTTCACTTTATCAAATCCAGGAATCATGTGTTTTCTTGCTGGTTCGACAATTACATCTTGTACTGATCTTCCAATTAATTCAGAATTTTTCTCTGAAAAACCTGCTGCAATGGCTGATGCATTTGAAATATTTTTCACCATATCGATTAATGAAACTTTTTTTGGAATTGCTCCTCTTGAAACCTTGGTTTTCTTTGCAGGAACCTTCAATTCTGGTACTGCTACGCATAAAACCAAGTCATTTGGAGGTTGAATCTTAACAACTTGCAAAGGTTTTGTCTTAACTATTACAAATCCACCTAATACCGATGCTGCAACATTATCGTAATGTATTGTGCCTGCACTAGCTTTTTCACCAATGCCTGCAAATTCAACTAACTCTGCATCAGTTAATTTCAAATTGTATAATTTGTTAAGACCTACTGCACATGCAGCAGCAGATGCTGCACTACTTCCCATACCAAATCCTGCAGGAACATTTTTCTTAATTTTAATTTCTATACCATCTTTTATTTTGAATTTCTTTTTCATTGCAGAGACAACTAATCCTGCAGTATTTTTTGATGGACTGAGCGGAATATCATCTGAACTTACTATGACAACTCCTTTTCCTTTCTTTGTTAAAACCACATTATCATAAAGTGCATCTAATGCCATACCAAACACGTCAAATCCTGGACCCAAATTTGCAGTAGAGCAAGGGGCGCGTACAGTTACTGATTTTGCCATTAATCTTCTATCTCTTCGCCCAAGTTAATAGTTCTGCTTAATGCACTTTGCAGATTCACCATTCCATCTCCTGTTGCGTTAGAAACTGGAATCAAATCCTGTTGAAAGTCATTTCTGTTTATGCTTGTTAACATATCTGATACTAAAGAGAATGTGTCTCCATTTAGTTCACTAGCCAGATCAGCCTCTAATCGAGAGTCCGTTCCAGACCAGCTTAATACCTGTTCAATTTTTTCCTGAATTAAATCAGTTTTTGTAATTACATTGACCGTTGGTAATCCTAATCGTAATCTAATTGATGTCGAAAGTAACATTAGTGAGACAAAGTTACTTGGGGTTGACACCATTGTTCCATCAAACAAAAACAGGTTCATTTTTTCTTCTGCATCAAAGTTTTGTACAAAAAATGGACCACTCTGTCTATATGCAAATAATTCAATCTGTCCGGGCGTATCCACAATCAGATAATCCGGATTAATTGTATCTGCTTCTTTTTGTATATCATCAATTTTTGTGGCAATCAAATCATTTGCCATTATCAGTGAACCATTTGATCCCAATTCGTATTGTTCCATCAAAGAATTTACATCGACATAATCTCTGACATCAATATCTGGTGAATATGGCAAGCTGGCAACTCCTGGATCTAAATTTAGTGTAATTGGAAATGTGGCATTTTTTGCATAATATTCCTTAATTTTTGAAGTCAGTAATGACTTTCCTGCCCCTGCTGTGCCTGTAACAAAAATAACTTTCAATGGTTCGACAAAAATTCTTTTTTATTCGCTTATATTTGAATCTCTTAAAAATTGAGCAATGAACTGGCGACTAGCAGTAATTCCTGTTACATTAATTCCAATCATAATAATTGCAATTCAGTTTGATATTGAAGCCGAAGATGTCTTCGCAATAGGGGTTATTCCTTTCACATTGGCAGTTATTGCAATAATGGCAAAATTAGGATTACAGGGATTGAAACTTGCTTACATTGCACGAACCTTTCTTGGCCCATTTGATTCTATTAAACGATTAACCGCAATGCGAGTTGGTAGTGAGTTTATCAAATTTACAACTCCGATGTTTGTCGGAGCCGAGTTTGCAGTCATTTACTATATGACAAAAAAAGGAATACCTACATCAAAGGCATCGTGGGTTGCATTATTAGATATTGTAACTGAAGTCTTTGCAGCAGGTGTTCTTTCAATTTTAGCAGGAATTTTAGCTATAATGTTTGGCGCATATGTTGTTGGTGCAGTAGTTTTAGGAACCGCTGTTCCAATTACAGGGTTATGGATTGTTTTGTTTTTCTTATCATCAAAGCGTACATTTACACTCCCAAGAGTAATTTCATTTCTTGCAACTACAATAGGAAAAGAACGTGGAGAAAAATATGTTAAACAAACCAACGGATGGATTGAAGAAGTTTGTGTAATGAGCAGAGAAAATCTTCATTCTAGTAAATCAAAAAAGACCTTCACTATAGGATTCTTTGTATCAATCGTATCATGGATGTGTTATGGAATTTCATTTTTGGTAATTGCAAATGGTGTAGGTTATGCAGTAGAATTTTTTGATTCAATCATGGCAGTAATGGGTGCTAACGCAATTGCAAATCTTCCAATTACAGTAGGCGGTTCAGGATTAGCAGAATTTGGAATAATTGCTTATCTAAATAATTTAGATCCATTCAATTTCTCAGCTGATGTTGATTCATTGCAATGGAATGCTGTAATTGGTTGGAGAATTGCCACATACTACATACCAATTGCTGTGACATGGATATTGCTAGTAAAACTAGCATTAAGTAAAATCAGTAAACCAAATTCTGCATGAGAAATGAATTTTAAAAATAAAGTTGTTGTAATTACCGGAGCATCTAGCGGAATTGGCGAAGCAGCTGCTGAACAATTTGCAAAAAGAGGCGCAAATCTGGTCTTAGTTGCCCGAAGAAAAGAGAAACTTGAACAAGTTGAGCAAAAACTTTCAAAATATTCAATCAAAACTTTGATTCAGGTTTGTGACGTATCTGATAAACAACAAGTAAAACAAATGTCTGAAAAAGTAATTGAGACATTTTCTAGAATAGATATTTTAGTAAATAATGCTGGATTTGTAATTTATGGAAAAGTTGAAGAATTATCTATTGAAGACATTGAATCACAAATGAAAACAAACTATTTTGGCACAATCAACTGTACAAAACATTTCCTTCCACACTTTCTTAAGCAAAATTCTGGTCATATGGTTAATGTTGCATCAGTTGGTGGTAGCTTTGGAGTACCTGGTATAGCATCATACTGCGCAACCAAGTTTGCAATGCTGGGGTTTTCTGAGGGCTTACACCATGAACTGCATGGAACCAATGTTGGGGTAACTGTTGTAAGCCCAATAATGGTTAGAACAAGCCTGTTTGATCATCCTTCTTTCAAAAATTTTACAAAACATGCAACTGGAATTTCATTAAGTGCTGATACCGTTGCAAACGCAATAATCAAAGCCTCAGATTCATCTAAATTAGAAATTGTTGTTCCATCATATGTAAGAATTGGAATATGGTTCAAACAAACATTCCCATTTTTGATTAATCCTATTATTGGAAATAGATTTAGAAAACAGCTTGATAAAAGAGATTCTTAGATGTTTTCGTCTGTAACTACAATTTCTGTTACTTCATACTGAATAATTTCTTTTAGATTAATTCCTTGTTCTGCAAGATAATCTACTGTTTTTTTGCTTAGTTTTGCTTTTAGTTCATTCAGTTTGAACTCACAGACAACACCTTTCATCAAATCATTCAAGTTTACATCTTTTCCAAGCTTTAGTCCTTCTAGAATTGTTGTTCCTTGAACTGATTCGTATAATTGTAAATCAACTTTCTTATCGTCTTCATTGATATCTAAAATGTAGCCTGAATTTTTCATTGATTTTGGCTTACCAAACTTTGGTGACTCTAATTCTTTATTGACATCTTCTGGAACTTCGTCCTTTTTTTTAGCCATTTATCATCAAAACTTATTCGTCTTTGTCTTTTTTGCTCTTTTGCCACCAATCTAGATAATCATATTGTTTATCTGATTTTGTACTTTCTTTACGAGATAATTTGTATCTAATATCACTAACTTGTTCTCTTGTAGCATAAAGACCACATCTCTTGCAAATGAAGTGTTTTGTTGCAGGATCTAATTTCATTATTAGACCTAATCCTTCAAAATCAATTTCATCTTCCATTTCTCGGTATGGTGGCGCTCTAAATTCATAACCTTCTTCCTGTTCTTCAGCCTTAAAATCTGCCTCTAGCTGTTTCTTTCTCTTTGCTATTTCTCTACTTACACACTCAGGACAGTTTACCAATATCGATTTCCTTGTATTTTTACATAAGAGTGTTGCCACATTTTTGGGATCAAAAAAATGACTGATGCGCGGATTAACTCTTCATCCCTTGCGGTCAGTTCGCCCATCGACAAACCGCGCACCAGTACGCTGATTAATTTCTAAAAGAAGCTATTATTTTTTGTCTTCTAAAATTTCTGATACAATCTTTGTTGTATTGTTTACTCCATTACCGTTGAAATTTCTTGAAAATTCTTTAACTGAATCTGTAAATTCTTCGTAATTTTCATACATTTGCCTTACCGCCTCTACTATTTGCCCTCTATTTTGAGCAAATAATCCCAGTTTCTTTTCTTTTATCCACTCAATTTGATTTGTGTGTTCATCATAAATTGGAATTCCGATTATTGGTTTTGCATGGCCACCTAAAATTTCGCCCATTACTGTGTGAGAACCATTCACTACGGCATACTTGCATAGATCCAAAACTGTTTTTTTCTCTTGTTCAGAAAGAAATCCCTTGTCAATTTGAATCCAGTCTATTTTTTTCTCATATGCTTCTGATATTGAATATTCGTTGCCATCTTTATCCAAAACTCGATCTATACTTTCATCATTTTTTGCATGAGAAATAATTCTCTTCTCATTTTTCATTTCAGGTTGATGGAATGCTTCTTCATATCTTTCACCTGTTCCATCATTAGTTGATTTGTTTCCAGTTCTCATCCAATAACCGTAAACAGAATCTGAAACTAATTTTTCCAAGTCACTCTTTTCACCCTTTTCAATTTTTTTCTGATTTGTAAAATGCCCGACATATACTACTTTTTCTTGAATATTTTTTGTAAAATTTAGATTATACTCACACATTGTGTATGGTGGTTCTGAATCTGCAACTAAAATTTTAGACGCTTTAGAAATTTGCTTTGCAACAAACTCCAATGCTGGTTTGAAATATAATCTTGATTTCCATAATTTTGGTTTAAATTGATTTGTTACAAACAAACTTGTAATATTTCGTCGTTCAGCCAACACATTTGAGCCCATATCTCCATCATTTATCACCAAATCAAATCCAATTTTGTTGTAAAGTTTACCCTCGTCTTTGAGATAGCTTGAAATTTGTGTTACTAGAGGCTCATTGCCTTCTACAGGTAATAGAAAATTCCACAAAGACTTTGTTAAACTAGGACCAAACTTGCCATCAATCGGTGTAGGCATCAAAACTTCATGAATATTTTGTTTTTCATTAGGAAATTTATCTAATAATTTTTGATAGATGTCGCCTTTGCTGAAATAATGAAATTCGTTGTCACCTAATTCTTTTAATTTTTCATTCAATCTCATCATTCGAGAATAATGTCCATTTCCCCATGGATAGATGAATTGTCCGATTTTTGCCATATCTTTCACTCAGAATTCCCGCTTAAATTCTCAGTGTTCAATTTCTAAAGAATCTAAAATCTCATGAACATTATTTGGTCCTAGTTTAACTTTAATTATTTTCTTTACAGTTTTCTCATCTTTTTTTAATTTTGATTTAGGTTTCTCCAGATTCATCTTCAGGAATTTTTCAATTTTTGGAATATATTTTTCCATTCCGATTTCTTTTCCATTTTTAATTATCTCTGAATCAATTCCAGATAATGCAATATGTGGAATTATTCCAGCACTAAAAACTCTCTTTTGTAATGTTTCAACATACGTAGATGGGAAAATTAGCGGTGAAGTAGCAAGTGAAATATGGGAAATCCGTTTTTCTTTTGCAGATTTTATCATAATATTGGTAATTAGAGAATTTTTTGATAACACGTCTTCTGATTTTTTTCCAAATTTTGATATTTTATGAAATTCTATCTCTACTTCAGATTTCAACATTCTAGGAAGTATCTTATCTATAATTTTCACTAAATGAATTACATCCTCACGTGTTTCATAACAAATCAAAAGGTTTGTCTCAAATCCTTGTTTGATTGTTTCAAGACAATTTACTGCTGAGAATTCATCTGTTATACAGCAAATTGATTTTTGTAATTGTGAATTGTTTACTGTTCCACCTAACCCCTCATCTACAAAAATGCAGACATATGCATTTGATTTTGTAACATAGATTTGTAACAGTTTGTCATGTTTTGATTCTGTACCTGGTTTTGCAGAAATTTTTTGATTTTTTTGTATTATTGTTGATGTTGATGTTAATTCTAAATCTTTTATAACAAATCCTTTTGGATTTCCATCTGCTTTAACATAAAATTTTTCACCTTTTAAAAGAAGATTAGAACTAATTTCTCCAACTTCTGATACTATTGTTTTAAAATCACTCTTAATTTTTTTAGCAATTGCTATTTTTTTTATTCCAAACAACAATGCAATTGCACTAGATACAAAAACTGGATCGTCTGCTTGAATACAAATTAGAAAATTATCTTTAACAATATTTGTAAATTTTAGTTTTTTAATTTTTAAAATCTTTTTAATATTCTCTATTAATTGATTAATTTTATTTTCAGCAAATAATGATGGGTATACAACTACCAGCGTATCTTCTGTCATCTAATTTAGTATTTTTAAGGAGTTTATATTTTACAATATCTCTTAACTTGAGCTAATTTTGATATAATTATAATACTTGATTAGATAATCAGGTTTATGGGAAAATTCACTCAACAAGAACTAGATGACGTAAACAAAACTCTGTCTACACCTGAGGATTGTTTGAAATGGGCATTTGATAACCTTCATCCAAAATTAGCAAAAGCATCAAGTTTCGGTGCAGAAGATGCAGCAATTATTGATATGATGTTTAAAATTAATTCTGATTCCAGATTGTTTACACTTGAAACAGGAAGATTACCTAAAGAAACTTTTGATGCAATAGAACAAGTTGAAAAACGTTACAATACAAAAATTGAAAAATTGTTTCCTGATCAAAATGAAGTTGAAAAAATGGTAGAAGAAAAAGGCTTGAACTGTTTTTATGACAGTATTGAAAACAGAAAACTTTGTTGTGCTATTAGAAAAGTTCATCCAATGAACAAAATGCTTGCAACACTTGATGGCTGGATTACCGGTTTAAGAAATGATCAAAATCAGAATCGTTCTGGCGCTAGCATGCTTGAAATTGATGAAATGCACGGAAATATTGTAAAGGTTAACCCACTAGTTAACTGGACCTTTGACCAAACATGGGATTATGTAAAATCGAATAATTGTCCATATAACAAATTACTTGATCAAGGTTATCCTAGCATTGGTTGTGAACCATGTACTAGACCTATCAAGATCGGTGAAGACATACGCGCAGGTCGTTGGTGGTGGGAAACTGACACAAACAAAGAATGTGGTCTTCATATGAACCACGACAATTAAATTAATCATACAAAACTGATTCATATTGATTAATGCACACGGTGGAAAATTAGTAAATCGAGTAAAAGATGTTGATCCATCCGGATTGATGTCAATTGATATTTCTGCAGATTTAGCAAATGATGTAGAAAATATTGCCGATGGAATTTTTTCTCCACTGGAAGGATTTCTAAACCAACAAGATTTTGAATCTGTTATTTCAAAAGGTAGACTTGCAAACGGTATGGCATGGACTATGCCAACTGTTTTGGATGTTGATGAAGAAACTGGCAAAAAAATGAAAGATGCTGGAGATGTATTACTCAAAAACCCTGATGGAACAGGAATTGCTGTATTACATGTAGAAGATGTATACTCTTATGATAAACAAGCTACAATGAATGGAGTCTATGGAACAAATGATGAATCACATCCTGGTGTTTCAAAAACAAATTCAATGAAAGATTTTCTTGTAGGTGGTAAAATTGATTATATTCAAAGACAAAATGAAACTGAACTCAGAAAACACAGAATGACTCCTACACAAACAAGAGAATTATTTGAAAAAGCAGGTTGGAAAACAATTGTTGCATTCCAAACTCGAAATCCTCCACATGTAGCACATGAAATGTTACAAAAAAATGCTATAACAACACGTGATGGTGTATTTGTAAATCCACTCATCGGAAAGAAAAAATCTGGTGACTTTAAAGATGAAATTATTGTTAAAGCATATGAAGCAATGATTGAAAATTACTATCCAGAAAACAAATGTCAATTAGCAACATTACATACAGAAATGAAATATGCAGGTCCTAGAGAAGCAATTCATCATGCAATCATGCGTCAAAATTATGGATGTACACACATAATCATAGGTAGAGACCATGCAGGTGTTGGAAAATTCTATGATCCATTTGCAGCACATAAAATATTTGACGATTATCCTGAACTTGAAATTGAACCAATCTTTTTCCCAGCATTCTTCTACTGTAGAAAATGTCTTACATTTACAAATCCAAATGTTTGTCCACACGACCCAGAAGATAGAGAACAAATATCTGGAACAAAAATGCGTGAAATGATTAACAACGGTGAATCTCCGTCAGAATTCATCCTAAGACCTGAAGTTGCCAAAGTAATCATTGATTATGATAAGCCATTTGTTGAATAGCTTTTTATCAAGATCTAAAAAATTTAATCTATGAAATACAAAGTCACGATAATCTTTTTTGCCTCCATGATGGTCTTCCCAGCATTTGGACAATGGGAAACACCAAACGACTCACTTTCTGTTGCAAAATTTGATATTAATTGGGATGAATTCAATGTACCTGCACGAGATGCAGAAATAATTCCATTAGATGATACTCACGAAACTACGTGGCAAGTCAATTTACAAAATAAAATTC
>Ga0208764_10002450_pt1 | contig 11624 bp, 10 predicted proteins | sample ETNtaG_18_FD_185762 | JGI IMG/M metagenome (GOLD analysis project Ga0208764, IMG submission 185762) | Marine microbial and viral communities from oxygen minimum zone, Eastern Pacific Ocean - ETNP201302SV91 (SPAdes) (version 2) | ecosystem: Environmental > Aquatic > Marine > Oceanic ... | reverse complement strand
AGACCTATCGATGCCATCGATTGATTCGGACAATATTTCTGCAGGCACTGTATTCTACATGCTTGGTTCTGCAGGCTCCCTCTTTGCCATGATAGGGGTCATCCCATATTCAATTGAGGCTACAGTGAAGCGTTCTTGAGTTCAATTACGTACACTGTTTAGGATATCGATCGCCTCATTTTCCAATGGGCTAGCTGGTGAAGTCAGCCAATTGAGATAACCACTGTCGATTTGTTCCAATTCACCAATCGTTCGACCTCGATTTCGTCCTCGACCAATGACAATCTCATCACCAGTTTGTCGGAGCCACCCATGACTACCTTTGACCGGCTCTAAATCATCGATATTTGGCCCCAAGTTTTCTGTTGATTTATCCGACACATCGATTCCATTGGACCAATCTGGAATGTCTTCAACTGCACAACGGAAATGTTGTGGATTGGCAGCCATCATTTTGTGGAGCAACAAGAGAGTTGCAGCCGAATCCGCTCCTGCAGTGTGTGCATTTTCCAATGAGATTCCAAAACGACTGCAAAGGGCGCCAAGATTATGTCGAGGGGGGACCTTGAGTCGCTTGGCGATTTTGAGTGTATCAAGAATGACCAGGGGTTTTGGCATAGGTTGCCCGGCCCGTAGGTATTCAGATTTTAGAAAGGGCCAATCGAATCGATCGATATTGTGGCCAACAATCACAGCACCTTCCATCGCTTGTGAGATGGTTTCAACATTTTCTGAAAATTTAGGAATTCCTTTCACATCATTATCCGAGATGCCATGAATGGCCGTGGTATTGGGTGGAATTCGCATTTGTGGATTGACCAATTCTTCGATGTGAATTGCGGTACCATCTTGATCACATCCGACCAAGGCATATTGAACAATTCGATTTGATTTAGGATCAAATCCAGTGGTCTCCAAATCGAATCCGAGTACGCGATACCCGGCTAACGGATCGGTCGCCATGGAACCGAATCAATTCTCGACGTCGCTTGAACCCTCTCATTGCCAATTGTTGATTGGACTTCGTAGAAGTCCCGGCAATTGACATCATACAAGAACAATCCAACACCAGTCTTCTAAAGGATGAAGTGAGGTCGGGCGAATATGTCGGTGGTCAAGTCTTTGCGCACACACCGTCCCCTTGCATTTCTCATGGTGATGAGTATGCTATTGCCAATGCTTGCAGGGTGTACTGGTTTAGGTGGCCCACCTGAGCCGAATGCAAGAATTGATGGCGATCGTTCAAGCATAAATGCCGGCGAATCAGTCAACTTCGATGCTAGAGAATCCACAACTCCTGAAAGTACGATTATCACAGGATACAAATGGGATTTTGGTGATGGGACCAAAACAGAAACAATCCAGGGATATACCAGTCATACATTTGCCACTGCGGGCCTTTTTGAAATACGTGTAACCGTCATCAACGATCTTGATGGGGACGATTCTGCGACAACTCAACTGGTTGTTAATGGATTTCCAAAAGTGTCGCTTTCAATGCCAATCGCCATTCGAACAGGTGATGTTGTGACCCTAGATGCCTCCGGTTCATCGGACCCAGAAAATGGTGATTTAACCACCGTATGGGACCTTGATTGGAATGTGGATAGCGACAATGATGGAGACCCGACCAACGACAATGATGCGATGGGTGCAACACATCGATTCACCCCCTATGAAAGTGGCAATTACACCGGCTCAGTCACAGTTACTGATGAATCGGATGCAAGTGCGACAAGGATGTGGAACCTTTCCGTGCTCCCACGCACATACCAAGTGATTTGGGAAGAAAAGACAATTTCATACGACTGGGATGGATATCTCGAACAAAATAAGATACACACTATCACACACATTCCGTCAGAAGAAGGTCGCATCATGTCGTTCAATGCCACACTCACTCTGGCCATGGATATCATTCCAATCATGCTCCCACAGGACAACTTCTCATTGATGGTTGACGTTACCGATGATGGTTGGAGTCACAAAGTGCGTACCGAACAGAGCAACATCACACACAATGCATCAGCCTCGATGGAATTCATCAACCTCAATCCCACATCAGAAGATGCCTACAATCTCACTGCAGATTCTCTTGAGGAGTTGATGATCATGCTCGATGAACAATCAGGAGCAGGTTTTGGTTTGGGTGATTGGTTTTGGATTATTGAAGCCGAGGAATCTGATCCTGACCTTCCAATTGACGATGTTGATCCAGATGGTGGCAACGAATGGGAACTTGTGGTTGAATTTACATTCCTTGTTCCACGCATCAGTGAAGTTGGCGTTTAATTCGCGCCTGTCGCATGGGAAGCGATTTGAACCCATGCCCTTTCCAAGGGTCTGATGGTCACCTCAATCGACATCAAAAAAGTCTCGAATCGCGACAAGGTCGTTGTTGATTTAGACGTCTGGATGGACAATCCTGATGACCATGATTTTTCTCCACGAGCAAGCCTATCTGGCAACAGTCTTGAGATGAGGGATGCGAATGATACAGACATTCTTGCAACCATTGATTTAGACGACGACGCCCTACAAATGGCGGAAAGAGATCGAGTGGTTGAAGCTCGCATCAAATTCAGTGTACATGGAATGCATGGTACATTGACGCACAAGACACCCAATCCTCGCACCGGTCCAAAATCCAAGAAATTGGCCGAACCAAGATGGAAAGTCATGCTTCCATTGCAGTAAGTGGTATTGTAACGGGACCCCCGGGGGTCCCCCTACAGTCCCTCATATACTTCCTGAGACAAATAGAAAGTATGGCCAAGGGAACACAGAAGGAAGCCAGGCTTCGTCGCCTGCGAACAGAAATTCTCAATTTCGTTAACATTAACCCTGGGTGTACAGCTTCGCAGATTGTTGCGTGGTTGTCCATTGACCTGAAGATGAAAAACCACGGTTTGACACCACGAAAGATCGGATTTTTCATTCCAAGATATTGTAAAGAATTGATTTGGAAGCAGGATTCTGTCACTGGGAAGCGCGTTTACACTAGCGGTGCTTGAACCGTTTGGGTTAAGATAGAGGGGCCGGTGGGCCGCGCACAGGACCCATAGTGTAGCCTGGATATCACTGGGGCTTGCGGAGCCTCAAACCCGTGTTCGAATCGCGGTGGGTCCGCCATTCAAGACTTACTCTTCACTTTCATAGTGGGAGTGTGGGAATGCGCTTTCTGGGCCCATGCCAAAGAATTCGGCTTCCCAATATACCAATCCCACAATAATGTGGGCAATCTCGACCTCCAAATTATCATCCATATTCTGACCTAATGTTTCGCCTTTTGTGTCAGAAAATAATTCGACTGTAATTGGCTGAAGCCATTCCATTATTGGTGCATTATCCATTGCATCATTGACACTTTCTTCTGAATGGAACCAAACTTCCATTCCATCATCGGTCTTACGTAACCTCTTGGTCCATTCCTTCCATTCTTCAATATCTTGATGCTGCATTTGCCAACTATTCCAAACCCCGTCGCACTCAACCGGAAATTCTCCAATATCCTCTTGCCCATTATTTGCAGTAAGTAATACATCGACAGTATCCGGTTGATCATCCACATTTTGATCACCGATAGCTCCAGTATCGTCAAAGCACCTCATTTCAATGAAAATAGTGCGTTCAAAGGCTCCAGGCTTATTTCTGTCAGAATCTTTTACAATTTGATAATCCATTCTCCAAGAGTCGTCATCATTCATCGGAATCGTTCGTTCCTCCTCTAACACATAGGACGCAGCCCCAGTGTTGACATACCACCATTCAACATCGGGGTCAGAAAAGATTGCATCATCATCGTCACTTTGGCTAATGGTTGCATCAGGTGTTAGGAAAGTCGCACCAACACCTTGTCCAGCAACTGACAATAAAAGTGCACAAGCGAGAGTTGCAGCAATCATTCCATTCAATCTTCCAGTGGGAGTCAACTCTCGCATTTCGAGACTCTCAAAACCACCTTTTAGCGGCAAAAGTTTGTCGATTGGGAGTTGTTGACTCCATGCTAATATGAAAGGTACAGCCGTCATCAAAATTCCAGCAAAAATCGCAATGAAAAATCCAAAAGAAGGTCCAAACCCATCACTAGTCAATACATCATCAGCAGAAGATTCACCTCCAAAACTTCCTCCAAAGGCAATCCAATTTATCCATCCAGCCGTCAACATTGCTGCTGAAATGCCGCATAGAACAATGGCTCCACTTTGAACTGAATCTTGACCCTTAAAGGCACTCAAAAGTGCCAATATTGCGCCAATGATTCCAATGGAAAAACCAACCCAAAGGGCAATCGACGTTGTTTTTCCAGCCGTATACCATTTGGCAAAATCCATGTCGTCATTGGTTTCACTTGAATCGACCATGGCAAGTTCTTCGAGAGTAACAGTCGAAATCCCAACCTCTTCACCATCATCGGAGTTCATCTTTGTGTTCATTTCATCCAAACCGAATGAAGCAGTCATTGAAATTTCAGGAATTTCAAACCCAAATTCTTCAGCCTCTGCTCGGTCTTCACTACTAACAACAATCTCTGCATCCATACTTGCCCAATTGTCTAGAGTCAATGCGACTTGCGTTAGAATACAAGAAATTATAATCAAAATTATTGAAACAACAAGCGGTTGTGCTCGAACACCTTGCTCGTCATCCCAGTCATCCATGTCCTTCGGACATCCATACTCCTGATTAACTCATACCCGACACGTTCATCGCCACGTTGGCCTTGCAGAGATTATGGCCGTTATTCTCCAACGCCGTGTCGACTTTCCAATGATTGATTTGGCACAGGTTGTGTACTATCCAGAATACTTCGATTTGGCCCATCGATTTTTTGAGGAATCTTGGGAAAAAATCTGTGGTATTGCTTATCCAGTGATTACACAAGAAATGCATCTTGGATTCCCTGCAGTTCATACTTCGGCAGATCACTTGGCTCCCCTTCGATATGGGGACGATGTTGTCTGTAAGTTGTGGATTGAATCTGTAGGTAACTCTTCAATAGTTTGGCGCTATCTATTCTACAACCAAAACGAAGTTCTGTGTTGGGACGCCCGGGTTGTCACTGTTTGTGTCAACATGCAGAATTTCGAAAAGATGAGTGTCCCAGAAGAAATCGCGGATGCATTGAGAAAATGCACCGAGGATTGAAAGGGTGTCCATGGTAAGGTGGAATCATGTCAGATAAGATTGGTTCTGTCATGATGGATGTCGAAGAAGAACTCGTCATGCCGGATATCCCAATTCGACCAAACAATGCGATTCCTTTCGCGATAGGTATAACATTGATTCTCAGCTCACTGCTTGCAGCTAGTTTTGCATTTGTCAACTTCGGAACGGTTTACCTTCTAGATGATGATACTCTTTCCGAGCAAGGAATTACGGAAGAACAGCTGGCTCCTTTCCAAATGTACAGAGATTCAGGATTGGGTCTAACATTGGGAATAATGTATTCTGTTATGACACTTGGATTGATTATTTCTGGAATATTACTAATGCGAAAAAATCCATTGGGTGTGAAATTGGGTATTGGTTCCGGCGCCATCTTTGTCATCGCAAAAATTGTCGATATCGCATGGATCCACATGATTGCTGAGGATTATGGGATGAAGGCACAAATTAGCAGCGGCGTCGTGATTCAATTTCTCTGTGGGGCATTCTGTATGGCACTGCCGTTGGTCGCCATACTGATTCCAGAAGGCAGAGCTGCTCTCTATCGAGAAAAAGTTATTTTGAAGTTTTCAGAAGAGGAGTAATCAGTCCTCTTTGGGCCACTTTTTCTTCAGTGCTTCGCGAAGGTCATCATTCATTCTGGCATCCCACCAATTGGCCCGTCTCCAGATGGCATACCTTCCACGAACCCCTCGTAAATCCGCATTATCCATCTTCGCATCTTGGAAATTTGAGAGGTTTAATCTTGCTTTGGTCAACTTTGCACCACGAAAATCAGCACCATCCAAAGCACATTTCATCAAATCGGCCCCGACGAGTGATGCCTTCCTGAAATCTGCCCCAGCCAAATTTGAGCCTTGCAAATTGCAACCATCTAGAATGGCACGTCGGAAGTTCACCCCTGTCAAATCCAATCCACTCAGGTCTTGACCGATAAATGACTGGAAGGAAAGGTCCGCGTTGGGACCAATCTCAGACATGAAAAAACCTCATGCACTTGAGCGACGATCTAAGTGTGCTCGACCTTCAGGTGTGAGTACTGCATACCTGTTCTTTTCATTTGCACCCGGTGGACAGGTGATGAATCCACGTTCAATCAATCGATTGAGATAAAGTGACAGATTGTCTGGTGCCCCCAATCCACTGTCATGGAAAAGTTGTTTCAATACTCGAGGTGGAGAGTCATCAATCCCCTCGACTTCACGAAGGTATTGAATCGCAGCCAATACTTGATCAGGTTTCTTGGAAAGAGTACTGTTTTCAATGAGGGAACGGAATGCAGAACCACGCTCTGGCATGCCGCTTTTCTTTGCGGCTTCGACCGCAGCAGCAATTGCAGATTCCCTAGCACTGCGGACTTTGGCAATGGCCGCCGACCATTCTTCCCCTTGTCGAATATTCATCATCTCCGCATCTACTTCTTTTTGAGAACCTGATAAATCGATTTCAACATCGCCGACACGAATCAGCAAACGACTATCCCCGGTTCCCCCTGAACTTGTCACGATGATGTCACCTGACCAATTCCAACCAGTAGAGGGGTTATTTTAATCGTTGCGATGCTAACTTTATGAATCTCAAAACATCCCTGGAAAATACACCACAATTCCCCCTCCCCTCTCTAAGTTGTAAATCGCCGATTCTGCTATTTTTTTTGGTTCATACGCCGAAGGCGACATAACCCCCTCAGGTTGTCCGCAGTGCTGATGCCCCTCACGCGTACCCGTGCGCAGGCGAGCGCTTCGCGCTCGGTCAGCCTTGCAATTCTCATGATTTTGAGTGTCTTTTCTTCGATGCCAATTGCATCCGCAAATCCGACCTCTGGAACGATTGAATCATTTAGCGATGGCAGCTCTAGTGTTACGCTGAATACCGATTCGCAAAGTGGATCATCGGTCAATGTCACCGTCCAACGAAATACCACAATCGATAGTGCAAGTTTTCACATTACATACGATACCAACGATGCATCCCCTGGTTCAATGACTGTTGATTTGGACAATGATGGACAATATGAGTGGCATTTGGGTGGAAATGGTGATGGTAGCGTCGGTGAACAAACCGAATTCGACAATGGGGCCACGACAACCACGGTATCAGCGAATGGGAATCAGACATGGTTGTCTACTGGTGGTTGGCGTTTGCCCACATCAGGGCTTTTGTCCTCATCAGAAATTACAGTTGGTTTCACTCCCGACCTCAGTGCTCAGTTTAGTGGAATTGGAGCAGTAACCGATCTTGCAGTGGGGGATATGGATGGAGATGGATTTGAAGATGCGATTTACTTGGTCCCTGACCACGTTGGAACAAATGGCACCATCTGGCCACATATTGGCTGGCTCAAGTGGAGTGGATCATCCATCGTGACCAGTTGGATACCAACTTGTTTTGATGCGGATGGTTTGATTCTTGGAGATTCAGATAATGATAGCCAGACTGATATTCTCGTAATCGCTAGTGAGGAAGATACTCTCTGCCAACACATCTCAGGCAGCAGCAGTTGGGCATACTCAACAAACATCTCGATGAATGAGAAATTCCAAGATGCCGTCCTTGCAGATATGGATGGAGATGGGCAGGATGATTTGGTCTTCATCGATGCTGATGGCACACTCGGCATGCGGGCCTTCAGTGGTGGCAGCTACACAACTGCAGTGACTGAGACGGTCCAATCTGGAAACCAAATGCCGGGCATGGAGAACTTCGTACACATTGGCGTTGGTTCGTTTTATGGAACCAATCAAACGATTGTTATCGGTGAAGAAGACATGATGACCTCATACAATACCCTGTGGAATTTCTCTGGAAATACTTGGGTTGGTGACATGCAAGAATTTGAATGCACAAGCGGCCCCTTCGAAATTTTTGATTGGAATGGAGATGGTTTCCATGATTTGATGGGTCCATCCTCCCCAAATGCTTGTACTGCAACTTGGAACGGAACAGCGTGGAATACAGCCAGCTCAACAATTGTTGGATTGACAAATTATTCGATTGGAGATCATGATGGTGATGGAACAGTCAGCCTATTTCGAGCCATAGAAGGAACGCCGGATGGATCTGACAGTACGCAAACAGGTTCACTGGATATGCATGCATTCGAAAATACAGGCGGACTCAACACGACCTCAACCAGCTTCACCCCTCACACATCACCAAGAGATGTTGTGTTTGCAGATCTTGATGGAGATGGATTACCGGAACAAATTGTCGCTGCAGGAGAAGCCACACCGGGCCTGTTCATAGGAGCCTGGCATTCATTAGAATGGGACTTAGAGGGCGATAGCACACTTGAAATGTCCATGGAAGGTTATGCGAGCACATCTAATCCTTTGACACAATCAGACCAAGGTTTACTCATCACCAATGTGGCAGCCGAATTGGTCAGCACACCCGTCACCTACGATGCCTATGATACACCATGGGGCCTGATGAATCCAGTTGCACGAAGCATGGGAGCAGGAACCATTTCACAGTCGGGACTGAACATGTCATACACTGCCACTTTCGTGGTTGAAACCAATCCAACCAATGGCAACCTATCCAACGCCATGAATGGGTTCATGCTCATGGGTACCGGCGACATTGATATCCCAATGAATGTTACATGTACACGTAATGGTACAGTCACACTTGACTCCTTATCCATTGCATGGATCGCCGGTGCATCCAACATTGAGATACCTGAACCTCCGACATTGACGGTATTCAATTTCACTTACAACCAAGTCAGTTTGATGTGGTCCAATACGACAAGTCCAGAAGATTGGGTCACCTATCAGGTATTCAGGGCCCCAACCGGTTCACAGATTTCGATCAATCAACCCCTTGCCGCAGATCATCCATATTGGGGGTACCAAGATTCATCTCCTGAAATCACCAATCAGGAATGGGACTATGCAGTCCGTTCCGTCCACAATCATGGGATTCACTCAAACCTCTCGAACATCGTCTCAGTTCTTGTTCCTGATGTACCACCGGTGTATGATACCACACCACCAGATTCTGGTTCAGTGACCCTTTCAGATGTTCCAAATGACAACGGTGGGGTGATGAATCTCTCATTCACACCGTCTTCATCCACAGATTTGGAATACACATTGGTCTACTTTGAGAATAGTGATTTCACCAACGCATCGGGATTGACTCCATATGCAAATATCAGCAGTGATGACCCGACAACATCGATGTTGATTACCGGGCTAAATGATGGTGAAGATTACTGGGCAGCCACTGTATCGGTGGATGGTGATGACAATGCATGGTGGAATGTAACCGCTTTTGGTCCAGCGCATTCAATCAACAATACCATTCGCCAGAGCAACCTAACCCTCGTTGTTGATGGAGACGGCATTACATCTGATGGTGTAGACATGTTCGTGCATCTTCATGCAGGCTCACATTTCGAAATCGAAATGCAACTGTCTAGCGAAGGCTCCCCACTACCAAACGAAGATGTCGCACTTTCGGTCACAGTTGATGGCTCAACATGGTCTACAACAGTAACCACTGGTCAAACAGGCATTGCAGAACAAAATTGGGCCGACTGGACAGATTTTGTCACACAATGGGAGGCTCATGGGGGATATGGCCAAGTTAGTGCATCGTGGTCGGGTGGCACGTTTGGAACCACGGGTCAATCAATAGCCGCAGCCAGCAATAGTGTTGATATCGTGGCTACAGTTGATGCAACATTCTCTACATCCACACCCTCCATTCAGCTTGATTCCGAAGGAACCGGTACAGCATTCGCCTCTGCAACTTCAATTGATTCTGTTGAACAAATTTTGCTAGACGGCATAGCCGTGAATTGGCAATTGGGCAATGGTACAGAAATTCTAGGCGAATCCGGCATGTCTCAATTTGACAGTAACGGCGCAACATCAATTCCCATTGATTACGCAACGGGTGGATGGCTCGACTTGACACCATCAACCCCATGGTGGCTCAACATCGCACCGGCAACAATCCGTATCGATCTACTTCCCCCCCCTCTCACTGGATGCACCGACCCTGGCGCCAACAATTACGACGCCAATGCCGAGGAAGATGATGGAACTTGCACCTATCCAAATCAACAGTTGACATTTGTTGAAGTGTCATGCGATGCGACCTGGGAAGTCCTTGACAACAGTACACAGGTCATGGCAGATATCGACTCAAATTCCATGCACTGTTTGCTCACTAACAACAACCCAGTCGCCGTCTTTGCAGCCATCAATTTCGAAGGATTGGGCCCACTGTTTTCAGATGATCTCTCAGGGTCGAGTATACCGATTGAATCAGGTGCTTCATTGGCATTTACATTGTCACCAAATACTTGGAGTGAAGGCACCACTCTTTCCAATGGCACAGTGTCAGTGGATGTTGTACTGAATACGAATGAGAATGGTTGGGATGATGTATCCGACAGTTGGATATTGCCATATATTTTCACGGAAGCACCAGACATTCCTGATGATTCCCAGAACCAAGATGATAATTCTCAAGGCACTGAAAAGAATGCTGAAGAAGACAGCAATCTCATGATATTGATTTTGATTGTTGGTGTTGTATTGGGCATACTCGGATTCGTGGGGCTTCGTTTGGCCATGCGCGAGGAAGACGATGATGATGCTGAAGACTTCGAGGATGAAGAATGGGAGTCCAAACCAAAGAAACGCATCAAAACACAACCAGACATGGAGGACATGCCTTCAGGTCGGAGTTTGGATGAATTGACCACTAAGGGAAGTTCAGTATCCATGTCCAAGCCCAAGCGTGTAGATCGACGTGCAGGTGCACGCCCGGCTCCCGTCCATGAGGTCCTCGAAGAAGAGGAAGAGGAAGAAGAAACAGAATGGGATTACACTCAGGATGAAGACTACCACGTCGATGATGATGGTGTTGAATGGTGGAAGGACGAAGTTGGTCAATGGTGGTACAAATACCCCGAAGACGATGACTGGGAAGCCTTTGAGGAATGAATTGGTGATTCGATGACAGGTGACGGTTACGCATTGGTTCTGCATGGTGATGCAGATGCATCAAAACTAGGAGGCACTGCAATTTGTGGATTTTCCAGTACAGGCATGGTTGGCGTCATTGCTGCAAGCCATATCATTCGCGCCCTTGACTTGGAACAAATGGGCACTGTACTCGATGAAAACTTCCCGGCCATGGCTCTGGTTCAGGAATCGGTTCCCAAGCACCCAGTTCGAGTCTACCAAGGAGAGGATGTTGGTGTATTTACATCTGAAATTCAATTCCCATCTGCCTATGATGTCAAGTTTGCTGAAACGGTCCTCAAGTGGTTTGTCGAAGGTGGGTTTGATCGTTTGATCATTATCGACGGTGTTGTTTCCAATGAGATTGGTGAAAAGGAGGAAGGGGATCTTTGGGGTGTTGCAAGTCACCCATTGGGTCGTAAATCACTGGCGGCGGCTGGTGTCTCGAGGATGAAGCAAGGCATCGTC
>Ga0208764_10002449_pt1 | contig 11627 bp, 12 predicted proteins | sample ETNtaG_18_FD_185762 | JGI IMG/M metagenome (GOLD analysis project Ga0208764, IMG submission 185762) | Marine microbial and viral communities from oxygen minimum zone, Eastern Pacific Ocean - ETNP201302SV91 (SPAdes) (version 2) | ecosystem: Environmental > Aquatic > Marine > Oceanic ... | reverse complement strand
TAAAATCCAAGGAAAGGTATTTTTTCTTTGTTTTTCAAAAATAGTTTTTCCATAACCTTGTCTTTTCATAACATCTATCGGGTTAATAGATGAGCTTTTGATATTTACTAAAATTTGATGAGGCTGCGGAATAGGTCTAGGTAAATCTTCCACTAGATGTAAAACTGAAGAATCTCCATATGAGCCTATTGTGACTGCCTTCATTTATATGTACCTATGATGTTTTTGGAGGCCATATTAGAAGTTGATTTGTTTTTTTCATGTGTTCCTCGTAACCATTTCTTCTTTGAATGCTTCTGTCATCCATCATAGAACAGGTTTTCAAGGTAAACATTAAGTTCATAGACAGAGGACAGATAAACAAATACCAAAAATCTATATCCACAGACAAGGTCATAAAAAATAAACCCCACCAAAAAAGAATTTCCCCTAAATAATTAGGGTGTCTTGAATTCTTCCATAAACCTGTTTTTATGATTTCTTCATTATTTATTGTTTGCTGTTTAAATTTCCATAGTTGATTATCAGCACTTAACTCTAGAAATACTGAGCAGATTGTAAATAAGCTAGCTAAATAAAGAAATAAGTTGGACTCATTTGTTGATACAGATAGTCCAAAATACACAGGAAGAAGAGATAAATTAACTTGTAACGTTGGATAAACATGGATGCCAAAAAAATCTACTAATTTTGGAAATTTAAGTGTTTTTAGATCTACATATCTAAAATCTTCATCTTCTAAACCCTCCCATCTTCTAGACCAATTATAGGTAAGTCTTAATCCCCAAAATATGATTGGTATTAAGAATAAATTAATTTTTTCTATATTTAATTGTTCAGAAGTTGGCCATATAGCTATATAAAGAACAATAGGGATTGGTGCTACCGACCAAAAGGGGTCATAAAAACTTGAATTCTTAAATATAGAACTTGCTGAAAAAACAACAAGAGTAGCCACAAGATGACCGATTAAAACCATAAACCATTGGTTTAATTGCATAAAGAATGAACATATAAATATACTCAATAGAAAAGCTATTAGATATACTAGAAGAACAAGTAATAAAGGTTTTAATTTCATAAGATTTTACTTACTAGCTACCGATCCTCCATCGCAAGCTATTGTTTGGCCAACTACATATTCACTAGCTCTTGAGCATAGAAATATAGCTAATCCGGCAATATCTTTCATATCACCTACTCTTCCGCTTGGATTAGCATTACCTACCTCGGACCAATCTACTTTAGTTTCTCCACCAAAACCAACGCCCGTGCTTAACATCCAAGTAGGAAACGGTCCTGGAGCTATTGCATTAACTATTATTTTTTCAGAAATTAAATTAGCTGCCAATACTCTAGTTAAATGGTGAACGGCTGCTTTAGATGGCCCATAAGCAAAATTCTCAAAAGTACCAGATGTTAATCCATCTATCGAACCAACGTTAACTACCCTTGCAGTTTCATTTTTAGCCGCCTCTCTCAATAAAGGCAATAACTTCTGGGTTAAGAAAAATATGCCTTTGACATTAATATCCATTACTTTATCCCATCCGTTTTCTGGATACTCATCAATAGGTGCACCCCATGCCGCTCCAGCATTATTTATTAAGAAATCTAACTTCTCTTCTTTAGCACTAATTTCATTAGCTAAAGATTGTATTCCGTCGAGATTAGATAAATCGTAAGGCATTGAAATACACGTACCACCATACTCAGAAGCTAGCCTTTCTGCGGTTGCATCACAAACGTCTTTTTTTCTAGAACTAATATAAACTTTAGTACCAGAAGCTAAGAATCCTGCTGCAATCATTTCCCCTATTCCTCTTGAACCACCAGTTACAAGAGCTATTTTTCCTTCAATTGAAAATAAATCTTTCATAATTTTTCCTTTAAAAAATAAACATAAAACGTATATTGATAGTTTAGATGTCTATTTGATTTTCGTAAATTAAATAATAAACAGACCTTAAAATTAAACTAAGAAAAATACTATGAATAAGATAATAGATAATTTTGATGATTTTTTTAAATTATTTCAAGATGAAATAGAGGCTATAAAAGAGGTTCCATCAATCCTATTTATTCATCAATCCTTAAATGGTTACAAGCTTAAAGCATCGGAATATTCTAATAGTACTTATAAAAACACTATTAAGATTTATAATTATTTAGATCAGCATAATATCCAATATTCAATAGATAAAACCAGTACCAACATAGATTATATGAAGTTTAATTATATTTTTTTAATTACAGAATTATCCTTTATGTCCACAAACGAGAAATCATTTGATTGGATAAATACTTCTTCTATAAAAGATGTAGTTGAAGTAGATATGATTAGTGCTTATTTAGAGAATAAAATTCTCTTTTTCTTTAAGCTCATTAATTCTTAGGTTTTCTAAACAAAAGAGTCATTCGATCAGATTCTCCTATTTCTAAATATTTGTCCCTGTCTTCATCTTTTAATCTATAAGTAGGAGGGAGTGTCCACACTCCTTTAGGGTGAACAGTTGAATCTTTATCATTAGAATTTATATCTGATCTATTAATTAAGTCAAAACCAGCTTTGTTGGCTAAATCTATGGCTAGCTGTTCAGTTACATAACCGCTTTTTATCATCACCTTAAGATCAGTACCTGGCTTAGCTCTATGTTCAACAACACCAAATACTCCTCCAGGTTTAAGCACCGCAAAGCTTTGATTGAAGATTTTTTCTATGTCGCCCCTTAGCCAATTATGTAAATTTCTAAAGGTTAATACTGCATCTACAGATCCCTCTTTTGCTAATTTTGAACCTAAATTAACTATTTTTATATTTGAATACATTGAGTTAGATTGCACTTTCTTCTCAAAATTACTTCTTGATCTTTGATAATAACTGCCTTGGGAAGGATCAAAGTGAGCTGCAATTAACTGACCGGGCTCGTGTAAATATAAAGCTAGTATCTCTGTATACCAACCTCCTCCGGGCGATAATTCCACTACCGTCATGTCAGATTCTATTTCAAAAAAAGTAAGCGTTTCTAATGGATTCCTATATTGATCTCTCTGTTTGTAAGACTCTGTTCGCTCGCTGCTAGAAATTGCATCTTCTAACGAATGACTAAAAAGTCCGTGTGACAAAAATAAAACTAAAAAAACAGTGCTTAGAGACCTTATACAAACCATTATTTATTCCTCAATATTTCTTGATTATTATAGTAGAAAACTATAGTAATTAACCATGAGCTAGATGAAGAGCTGAAACAAAGATAATTCCTGTAGTTATAGCTCCAATAATACTAATTAGAAGATTAATTAAGAAATCTTTTCCATCTGGTCTCGATTTTTTTTTAAATAAATACCAATTAACTAGAAAGGTTAGAGCTCCAGAAAAAAAGATTAAAGAAATAGATAAAGATTCCATTTTAAATAGCTGTTTTTAGTAAGGTACTTATAACTCTTTCTAATTGAGCAAGGGTTCCACATTCAAATGTTTTTGTGCAATAAGCTGAATAAGTTGTCATAACTGAATCTCCTGTATTCCATCTATATTTTCCTTCAGGATTAAGCCAATAAACCTGCTTCGCTCTTTCATAAACTAATTTAAGTAATTCTGCTTTTTCTGGTCCAAAATTATTTCTTGCATCTCCTAAAATTACTACTGTTGTTTTTTTGTCAATTTCATCTAAGCAAATACTTACAAGATCTGATAATGCACTACTATAGTCTGTTGAGCCACCTCCGTGCTTAGAAAGTGCCCCTTCTATCGCTGCCTCTAGATTGGTTGATTTAAAGTCATCTGTAACTTCTCCTAAGTTAGACGAAAAAACAAATGCTCTTATTTTTGATACTACCTCTGTCAAACTAAAAAGAAACATAAGCATAAAACGAGCATATGCACCCACAGACCCGCTTACATCACACACAACTATAATTTTTGGTTTATCAATTTTTTTATAAGACCATCTTAAATTAAATAAAACTCCTTGATTAACCCAGTTATCTTGAATAGTTTTTCTAATATCTAACTTGCCCTTCTAAAATTCTTTTTTCTTCTAGAGTGCATATTTGCGAGTTTTTTTGCCATACGTCTTACTAATGAATGAACCTCATTTAAATAAGACCTATCTATTTGACCCATATTCATTGATTTAAAGACCTGCTCTCTTAGCTTCTCTCCGCTTACGTCTCCATGTAATAAAAACTGTTGTTGCACAAAATTAGAAACTTTGTCTCTAAGGTTAGCTAATTGATTTCTTAATTGTTTCTCTTCATCACTAGGAACTTCTCCTTTCTCGATATTTAACAGAGATAAATACTCTTCAATTTCAGACACTCCCATAACTTCCAAAATCTTTCTTGAAAAGACAGACCTCTGAGTAAAATATTTAATTTCACGGACTTCAACTATTTCACCTGCTTTTGATATTTTTAAGTCTAAGTCACTAGATGATCCTTCTAGGAATTCTTGGATACGGTCAGATTTATTATCTAACGGAAATGAAGTAGGCGAGAATTTTTTATCTACAGTTTCTTGACTAGTAGATTCATTCTTTTCTTGAAAAAACTCTTCAAAACATATTTCAAATTTTTCTTTTTCTTCCGGTGTTTTAGGTAGGGTAAGAGATAAAGTATTTTTCAATAATTCCTTATCTTCGTATCCTATATTTTGAAGTACTTCCATAGCATCAAGAGTTTCTGCCGGAGAAACTTGAACATTTGCATTTCTTAGGGTTTTTACAAAATCAGCTAGAACCCTTTCCATTAATGTATAGATGCCTTAACTAAGCTTGGCAGTTCTTTTTGTACAACCTCAACATCTTGTTGATGCTTTAATAATACATTTAAAGTTTCTCTTGCTAAATCCTCATTAAGTTCTTTAGCGTTTAATAAAATTAATGTTCTTGCCCAATCTATGGTTTCACTTATAGCTGGTAATTTCTTTAGATCTAAAGATCTTATTCCCTGGACAAAGCTTACTAATTGCTTTTTTAAGTTCTCATTAACTTCTGGAACTCTAGCTTGAATAATTTCTCTTTCTAAAGAGGCATCAGGAAAAGGAATATAAAGATGCAAGCACCTTCTCTTCAAAGCATCACCTATCTCTCTACTATTGTTACTAGTTAAAATTACTAAAGGTTTAACCTCTGCTTTTCTTACACCTAATTCTGGTATAGAAATTTGGAATTCTGAAAGAATTTCTAAGAGAAGTGCTTCAAATTCTTCATCAGATTTGTCAACTTCGTCTATTAATAGAACGTTTCCTTCTGAAGAAGTTAATGCTTGTAAAAGAGGCCTTGCTTCTAAAAAATTCTCTGAAAAGAAGATATCTTCAAAGCTCATTAATCTATCTAAAGATTCTTCTAACCCTTTAGCACCATCTAGAACTTCCTGCATTTGTTCCTTTAATATTTGAGTATAGAGAAGCTGTTTTCCATAACGCCATTCATAAAGTGCCTTTGTTTCGTCTAGACCTTCATAGCATTGCAATCTTAATAATTCTTTTTTAAAGTGGAGAGCTGCTGTATTTGCTAGTTCAGTTTTACCAACCCCTGGAGGGCCTTCTATTAATATGGGCTTATCTAGCTCATTTGCTAAATAAACAGCTGTAGCTATTTGATTACTACAAACATAATTGTGTTTAGCAAATCCTTTTGATATTGCCTTTATTGAATCTTTTGGTCCTTTTGCCATCTCAACTCCTAAACTAAAATATTTTTTAACTTTTCAATAAAAAGTAACGGTTCATCTATGAATAAATGGTGCATACCTCCTGGAATGCCTATGATTTTATCCTCAGATAAATTAGCTACATAAGCTGTAAAATCTAAAATATCTTGACTAAAAATCTGGCTCATTAAACCATATACTAGGTAAATTGGATAATTCGAGTTTGTGAGCGCATCTGTAAGGTCTTTGTGTTGATAAGTTCTCATTATCATTCCGTCTGATTTGAGTGCATAACCTTCATCTAATTTTACGTAGGAATGTTTAGCTATATGTCTTACTAAAATTTCGTTTTTACATGGTTGAGGAGGTATTAATCTAAATTGATCAATTGCTTCTTCTAACGAATCATAATAAAAGTCATGTCTTAACATGGAACTCCTTCCTGATCTAATCTTATCTGGTGGCATAACTATGATCGAATCAATTAAGATTAACCTAGATATTAAATCAGGGTTTTGATCTGCAAAGTTTAGAGAGATTGGTCCGCCCATGCTATGGGCTACTAGATTGATAGAATTAATAGACAGCTCTTTACAAATCTCCAAGATTTCATCTGAATATAGATCTTGTGAATAAAATTCTCTATGTTCACTATCTCCCATCCCAGATAAATCCACTGCCACTACATAGAAATCTTCAACAAAATGAGGGGCAATAAAGTCCCACCAATGCGTATTAGCAGCATAACCGTGAACAAAGAATAAAACAGGATTAGACGAATCACCCCAAGTTACATAATGTATCTTAGTTCCTGAATGGTCTAGAAATGAAGATTTACCTCCTATCTCTAAACTAGATTGAAGCCAATCTTCATTTATCATTTATGAATTTGTTCTAATTCCTTCTCTTATAGTTTCAATAATAGTATCAATTTGTTCCTCTTGAACTATCAAAGCCGGCGATAAAACAATAAAATCACCTGAGAACCTAACCAATACGTTATTTTCATAACAATATTTAAAAACTTTAGAAGAAAGCTCTAGAGCTGTTTTACCATTAGACCCAAAATGTATTGCACCCATCAAACCTATATTTCTAATATCAATTACCTGATTCTCTCCCTTTAAGCTATGAAGCTTTTCTTGAAAAACTGGCTCCATTTCCAAGGTTCTGTTAAAAAGCCCTTCACTTTCATAAACTTCAATAGCTGCCAAACCAGCTGCAGCTGCTACTGGATGTCCTGAATAAGTGTATCCATGGAAGAGTTCTATCACTCCTTCTGGGGCCCTGTTAACTATTTGATCATATATTTCATTACTAAAAGCTGTTGCACCCATAGGTATTGATGCAGCAGTAAGTCCTTTGGCCATGGTGATTATATCTGGTGTTACATTAAATCTATTAGCTGCAAACGAATCCCCTACTCTTCCAAACCCAGTGATAACTTCATCAAAAATAAGCAGTATTCCGTTTTCTTCACATATTTCCTTAATTCTTTCTAAATAACCCTTAGGTGGAACAATGACTCCTCCTGACCCAATTACAGGCTCCATGATTACCGCAGCGATACTATTTGGATCTTGGAAAGATAAGATATTAGTTAGCTCGTCAGCTAAATGAACACCCCAGTCTGGTTGACCCTTTGAGAAAGCCATGTGATCTAAATTCCATGTATGAGGTAAATGATCTATTCCTGGTAGCAAAGGACCGAATGCCTTTCTATTTAAAGGGAGTCCGCCTACAGAAACACCACCAAAATTGACTCCATGATAGCCTTTTTCTTTGCTTATAAACTTGGTTCTTTGTCCTTCTCCTTTGCTAGCATGGTATGCAAGTGCTATTTTCATTGCTGTATCTACAGCTTCTGATCCTGAATTTCCAAAGAATATTTTATCTACGCCATCAGGAGTGATAGTTGATATTTTTTCTGCTAATTCAAATGCCTTGGGATGAGACATATTAAAGGCTGTAGCATAATCCATCGTTTCAATCTGCTTTTTGATCGCTTCAACAATATGAGGATGGCAATGGCCTGGATTACAACACCACAATCCAGATATTCCATCTAATATCTCTTTACCATCTTCAGATTGGTAATACATACCTTTAGCGCCTACAAGCAATCTAGGATCTTCTTTAAATGCTTTGTTTGATGTGAAAGGAATCCAGAAGTTGTCTAAGTTTAAGTTTTGTCTGTTCATTTTTTTATTATAAGTTAACCTTTTATTTATTATTAAACTGTTTTGTCTAATTCATCTTTAGTTAAAAATATACATATTAGAGTTATAGCAATAAAGATGGAAAGAAATGGTAAAAGATTTTCAAAGGAACTAACTTCTAATATAAAACCAAACACCGAAGGCGATAAAGACATACCTACTAATATGGAAGCATTTAACCAAGAAGCTAAGCGCCCACTAGGGCTGATAGAGGCAGTAGCTGCTAATACGTATATTACAGTTAATGTAAAAAAGAAATACCAGATTATATTGCCAATAAAATACGAAGAGTAGGAAGGAAGCTTAAGTATAAAAACAAAACATAAGAAGATTGCTAAAACGCTGAGAATAATAGGCTTCTTTCTACCAAACGCATCTCCTATAAACAAAACTAAGGGAGGTGCTAGTAAGCCAGATAAAGTAGATAGTGCTAATATTAAGCCTACTTCGTTTACTGTAATACCTATAAATTCTATTCCCAACCTTTCATTAAAAGCCCACATACCTCCTGAAGAAACTTCAAATAAAAGAACTCCTAAAATTAGAAGAATAGTAACTTTTAATTTTCCAGATGCTTTTTCTTTAGATTGTTCTTCTAAATTAAATTCTAAATTTCTTAAAAAATAAAGTGATGGTGTTAAGAGTAAATAAAAAAAGCCTAGGCTTATAAAAAAATAACTAAACCCGCCTGAGGCTAAAACTATTCCTGAGATGTATATTATTAAAGCACCTACTACACTCTGGGTTAAGGAAAAAAATGCATATGATTTTTCTGGATTTGGATTGCTAGCTAATATGCTGTGTCCACTTGAAATCAGTAAACCGCAAGCCAATCCAGAGATTGTCCTTATTAAATAAAGCTGCACTAAAGTGTCAGTTATCGAGGTAATAAAATAACCCAATAAAACTATTGTTATTCCCATTAAAGATTTTAATAAAAAGTTTAAATTTATATTTATGGAACTAAAAAATATTGAGCTAATAGCCATCATGCTCAGCTCTAAGGTCATTAAATTGCCTACTCCTTGTTTGGTTAGATTAAATTGATCTTCAATGCTCCCAACCATAAAAGGAAGTATGACTGAAGGTGAATTTCCTATTACTAAAAGTGTTATTGCTCCTATAATTAATGAAGAGCCTTTATTCATCTGATGTGTCTTGAATAAATTTATTTATTAAATCTTCAGCCTCGTCGAGAGGTAAGGCGCCTTCGCTTAGCAGTGCTGAATGAAATTCTCTAATATCAAAACGGGTCCCTAATTCCTTTTTAGCTTTTGCTCTTAATTCCAAGAATTTCAGTTGCCCCACCTTATAAGCCAAAGCCTGTCCAGGCCAATTAATATATCTATCTATTTCATTAGTTATATCTAATTCACTTTTACCAGCATTTTCTAGAAAGAAGTTGATAGCCTTACTTCTATCCCATTCAAAATAATGTATTCCTGTATCAACAACCAGTCTTACTGCTCTCCACATGTCGTAAGTTAATTGACCAAATTTTGAATATGGGTCTTTATAAAATCCCATTTCATATCCTAAGCTTTCACTATACAAACCCCATCCTTCAACAAAAGCTGTATAGGGGCTAGTTCGTCTAAACATGGGAAGTGATTCTTTTTCCATTGCTAAAGAAATTTGTAGATGATGTCCAGGAACAGCTTCGTGAAGAGAAAGAACTTCAATTTCAAATTTTGGTCTGGTTTCTGGTTTATACAGGTTTACATAATAGTAACCGGCTCTTAATCCATCTGGAGATGGAGACATATAATAGGCAGTAGTTGTATCAGGGGCTGATTCTATTGGTATTTCTCTAACTCCGTAAGGTGTCCTGGGTAATAAAGCAAATAAAGAAACAAGTTCTGAGTCTGCCCTTTTAGAAGTAGCTAAATAAGCCTCCAAAAGATCTTCTTTATTGTTGTAATAAAATTGTGAATCTTCTCGTAAAAAATTTAAGAACTCTTTAAAGCTACCTTCAAAAGAAACCTCTTTCATAACTAAATTCATTTCTTTTCTTATTCTTTCAACTTCTTGAAGACCTAATTGATGTATCTCTTCTGGAGATAAATCAGTGGTAGTAAATTGTTTTGCTAATATCTTGTAATGTTCTTTTCCTAAAGGTAGATCATAAATTCCAAAGGTTCCCCGGCTTTCTGGTAAATAATCATTTATAAAAAACGTATAAAGCTCTTTATAGCTAGGTACTATTTCTTTGGAAATAATTTCTTTAGCTGAATTTTGAAGCTCTTTTTTCTCTTCATTTGTTAAATAGTCAGGAAGGTCAATAAACAATTTATAAAAAGGGCTTTTTTCTGGATCTTCCACGCATTGAAGAGTTATTTGTCTTGCTACCCTTTCCATAAGTATTTTAGGTTTTGTATATCCCTTGGACAGACCTTCTTGAGCTAGTTTTATAATTTGTTGAATATATTCATCTAAATTAGAAAGCCTAATTAACCAATTTTTATAATCATCTTTAGATTTAAATAAAAGCACTTCTGTTTCTTCATGTAAAAGCTGCACTCCCCCCCTATGACTAAAAGGCATCAAGTGCTGATTAAAGGGCTCTAATTCAAGATAATTTAATTGTAAATCTAGAAATAGTCTGTAATTGAGTTGGTTTTCTGAAGAAAGAAGTTTTTCATCTATTTTTTTTAATCTTTTAACTAAATCTTTATAATGCTCCTTCCTTTGATTTATTGCTTCAGCACTCATGTCTGTCCAGAAATGCTCAAGACCCTTAACTCCCATAGAAGTGGCATAAACTGGATTCTGGTAAATTTTATATTCCCATTCTTCATCTAATAAAGTTTCAAATTCTTTATTGATATTGGAAGATAAATTTAAAGATAAGCAAAGAATAAATGAGGCTGTTAAAAAAATTTGTTTAAAATTTATCTGTTTTATATTCTTTTGTTTTAACATAAAGATATTCTATATCAATATAATGAATCAAATTCAGCTATTACCTATTAAGCCTAAACAAAAAAGAAGCCTTGAAAGGTATGAAAAGATTTTAGATGCTGTCGAAGAAATCTTAAATATTAAAAATTCAGATATAACAATGATCGAAATAGCCAAAATTTCTGGCCTTAAGAGATCCTCACTCTATAAATATTTTCCAAGTATTGAATCAATTTATATTGGTTTAACCGAAAGACACTTACACAAATTCTCAGCACTTTTATCACAAAACATTAAAACTGGTTTAAGTTCTGATATTTTTTGGTATTTAGGAATATTTATTGATGTTTTTTCCATTTATCTTGGTAATAATAAATCATTAGTTATTACTTTAAAGAAATGCGACTCTTACGATAGAAACGTTCAAACCCTAAATACGAGTTCATTTGCAACAGAATTAATAAAGCTACTAAATAAAAAGAACCTTAATTTTATAGAGGATAAAGTTTCATTTACTGCAAAGATATCTATAGGAGTCTTAATTGATGAATTTATGAATAAAGGACACTTAAAGCCTAAAAATATATCAGAAACAAAAAAAGCTTCTTATTCCTATCTTTCAACGCCTTGAATTTCTTCTACACATTGTTTGCCTTGATTAGTAGGATTATTTACAAAAGTAGAAACCTGATAATAGTTTATAGCTTCAACTAAACTAGAATTATTAGAATTAATTAAATTTTTATCTAACCAATCCGCTTTATTCTTTTCGTTAATTAAAACTGGCATTCTATTATGGACGTGTTTTAGATGACTAGAGGCTTCCATAGTTACAATAGCCGCCCCTAACTC
>Ga0208764_10002445_pt1 | contig 11633 bp, 9 predicted proteins | sample ETNtaG_18_FD_185762 | JGI IMG/M metagenome (GOLD analysis project Ga0208764, IMG submission 185762) | Marine microbial and viral communities from oxygen minimum zone, Eastern Pacific Ocean - ETNP201302SV91 (SPAdes) (version 2) | ecosystem: Environmental > Aquatic > Marine > Oceanic ... | reverse complement strand
TCTAAATAACATACCAAAACATATTGCCATAATTATGGATGGTAATGGTAGATGGGCAAAAAAATTAGGTAAAGATAGAAATGCTGGACATAGAGCAGGAAGTAAATCAGTAGAAAAAATAGTAGAAGCATGTACTGAGTTAGGAGTTGAAGCCCTTACTCTATTTGCTTTTTCAACAGAAAATTGGAATAGACCAAAAATTGAGATAAATCTTTTAATGAAGCTACTTCTACTATCATTAAAAAAAGAATTAGAAAATCTCAATAAAAACAATATTAGATTTAAAACTATTGGAGATTTAGAAAGACTTCCGAAAAAAGTTCAATCCTATCTTAAAAAGGTCACCAAAGAAACTCAGAATAATACTAAAATGACTTTAACACTTGCAATAAGCTACGGCGCCAGAGAAGAAATTATAAATGCTGTTAAAAAAATAAGTGATAAAGTTAAAAATAACTTAATTTCTTTAAAAAATATTGATGAATCGGTAATAAATCAGCATCTTTACACTCATTATTTACCAGATGTAGATTTAATAATAAGGACAAGTGGTGAAAAAAGAATTAGTAATTTTTTATTATGGCAAATTGCTTATGCTGAACTCTATTTTACAAAAAAATTATGGCCAGACTTCTCTAAGGAAGATCTCTATGAAGCAATTATAAATTATCAAACAAGAGAACGTAGATTTGGAAAAACAAGTGAACAACTTAATTAAATATAAAATGAAATTGAATATCAAATTCTTTATAGTATTTCTTTTATCAATATCATTTAGTTATAACATATTTTCACAAGAGAATAACACATCTAATAAAAGTATAATTGGAGAAATAACTGTTTCGGGAAATACTTCTTTTAGTCCTATTACAATTATTACTTATTCTGGACTTAGAGAGGGTGATGAAGTCTCTATTCCAGGAGAAAAGATAAGTACAGCAATAAAAAAATTATGGGAATCAAATCTTTTTAGTTCTGTTGAAATCTATAGAGTTAATCAAATTGATAATATTGTTGATCTGGAAATACAATTAATGGATTTACCCGAATTATCTGATCTTGAAATTACTGGTGTAAAAAAGAGAAAAACTGAAGACATAATTAAAGAAAATAAGTTGCAGATAGGAGTAAAAGTAACTGAAAATCTAATTACTACTACTAAGAATTACTTGGAAAATAAATATAAAAAAAGAGGTTATCTAAACACAATTGTTAATATTCAGACTGAAGAAGTAATTGATTCTACAAATAAGAGTAAGGTGAAAATGTCACTAGACATTAATAAGGGTAATAAAATAAAAATAAAAGAAATTGTTTTTGATGGAATTGATAATCTGAGTTCAAAAACTCTTCAAAAATCAATGAAGAATACAAAAAAATCAAAAATATATAGATTTTGGAAAAGGTCAAAATACATTGGAGATGATTTTAAAGAAGATCTTGTTAGTCTAGTTGATAAATACAAAGAAAATGGATATAGAGATGCTCGAGTAATGTCTGATACTATTTTAGCATTTGATGAAAATTCTATCTCATTAAAAATTAAATTGCAAGAAGGTGAAAAATATACTTTTGGGAAAATTAATTATTTAGGAAATTCTGTATATACAGACGAACAGTTAAATCAAATACTTAAAATTAAAGAGGGAGACACTTATAATGGAGTGGAGCTTGAAAATAGAATTGCTGATAATTCTGATCCTGACTCTGATGATTTATCTAATTTGTATCAGAATAGTGGATACCTGTTCTCATCTGTCACTCCTGTTGAGGTAAGTGCTGATGGAAATGTAATCGACCTTGAAATAAGAATTAATGAAGGGAAACCAGCATACTTTAATAAAATATCTGTTGTTGGCAATGATAGAACTAATGATCATGTAATTTATAGAGAGATCAGGACAAGGCCTGGGCAACTTTATAGTAAAGCAAATGTTATAAGAACAATAAGAGAACTTGGTCAACTTGGTTTTTTTGATGCTCAATTAATTTCACCCGATTTTAAAAATGTTAACCCAAATGATGGAACAGTTGATCTAGAATATACTGTTGTTGAAAGAGGTTCAAGTCAAATTGAATTACAAGGAGGTTATGGTGGTGGTGGTTTTATAGGAACATTAGGGCTCTCATTTAATAATTTTGCAGCTAAAGACCTATTTAATAAAGAAGCTTATAACCCTGTTCCTATGGGTGATGGACAGAAGCTCTCTCTAAGGCTTCAAGCAAGTAGGTTTTATACCCAAAATAGTTTTACTTTTTCTGAACCATGGCTTGGTGGAAAAAAACCTGTGAATTTCTCAATTCAATTAACTCAAACAAAACAATTTTTATTTAATCCTGTTACATATACGGCAGACAAATCAAAATCATTTAACATAAGTGGAATATCTGTTGGATTAGCAAAAAGATTAAGTGTTCCTGATGATTATTTCCAACTTCAACATTATGTTGGTTTTCAATATTATGATTTAAATGATTACAATACAGGATTATTCACATTTGGTAATGGATCATCCAATAATCTATCATATACTGTTGCTTTAAGTAGAAACAATACATTCACTGATCCTATATATCCTACAGGAGGTTCAAGTTTTAGTATATCTGCTAAACTATCTTTCCCTTATTCAGCCGTTAACAATGTAGATTATTCTGCGTTAAAAGATGAAAGAGATGAATTAATGGATGATCTAGCTACAGATCCTAGCAATACTACTGCATCAGATAGGATAGCTGAGATAGATCAAGAAAGATACAAATGGCTTGAATTTTATAAAATAAAATTTAAGGGAGAATGGTTTGCCGCATTAACAAAGAAATTAGTGTTACGTCCTGCATTTGAATTTGGTTTTCTTGGAGCCTATAATAATGATAGAGGCATTATCCCATTTGAAAGATTTTTTCTAGGGGGAGATGGTTTAGGAATGTATAGCTTAGATGGAAGAGAGACTATTGCTCTTAGAGGCTATCCTAATCAGTCATTATCAAATCAAGATGGGGGTACTATATATAATAAATATTCATTAGAAATGAGATATCCAATCAGTCTAGGGGAACAAGCAAAAATATTTGCTCTTGCGTTTATTGAAGGAGGTAATTCATATAATAGCTTCAGAGATTTTAATCCATTTTTAATTAAACGTTCTGCTGGATTAGGTGTTAGGCTGTTTATGCCAGCCTTTGGATTGCTTGGAATAGATTTTGGTCATGGATTTGACTCTGTCCCTGGACAAAATAAAAAGCACGGATGGGAAACACATTTTATAATTGGCCAATCATTCTAATTTAAAATATACCCATGCTAAAATATATTCTTATATATTTCGTTTAATAAATGATAAAATATAACAATGAAAAAGATTTTAATCGTATTTAGTGTATTTCTTATATCAAGCTACTCATTTAGTCAAAGAGGAGTAAGAATAGGATATGTTGATACTGAATATATATTACAAAATTTATCTGAATTTGAGCAAACTAGAGATCAATTAGAAGAAAAAGCCGATAAATGGAAGAAAGAGATAGAGGCGAGATTTTCTGAATTAGAAAATAAAAAAGAAAATCTTAATGCTGAAAGGCTATTACTTACAGAAGAGCTAGTTCAGGAAATGGAAGAAGAAATTGAAATTGAAAAAAATGAAATATTAGATTATCAACAAAAGAGATTTGGTCCAAGAGGAGATTTAATTATTCAAAGAAAACAGTTAATACAGCCAATTCAAGATCAAATATTTATAGCCATAAAAGAAATTGCAAAATCTAGAAAATATGATTTTATTTTTGATAAATCAGCTGATATTGTAATGTTGTACTCTGATAGAAAATTTGATATTAGTGATCAAATTTTAAGAATAATTACTAGAACAAACAATAGAAAACAGTTAGACTCTAGAAGTGATAAAAGACAAGTTGAAGAAGAAGATAAAACAATTGTTAGCTCTGTAATAATTGATAATAATGATAAAGATGAAGAAGAAGTAGAAGAAGGTAAAACAACTAATAAAAAACCTGAAAAAGTTTTAACAGCAAAAGAATTAAGAGAAAAAATGCTAGAAGAAAGAAAACAAAAAATTCTTGCATCAAAAAAAGTAAAAGATAGTACCTTTACAAATAATAATAATTATAACTGAAACAAATAAACAAATGAGAAAAATTAAGATTTTATTGTTGATATTATGTGTAACATTAAGTTTTGCAGTGAATTCGCAAAGCAAGGTTGCTCATATTAATAGCACTGAATTAGTATCATCTATGCCAGAAATGAACGAGGCAAAAGCAGAACTTGAAAAACTTGCTAAGACATATGAAAATGATATTCAGACTATGGCTGCAGAGCTTCAAAGCAAGGTAAAGCAGTATGATACTGAAGCGTCTACTCAGACAGATGAAGAAAACGCTAGAAGATTACAAGAAGTCCAAGGAATGGAACAAAGTATTCGTCAATACCAAAGCCAAGCTCAACAAGAATTACAAAAAAAGGAATTTGACCTATTAAAACCAATTACAGAAAAAGCTCAAGCAGCAATAGTTAAAGTTGCAAAATCTCAAGGGTTTACATATGTCTTGGATTCAACTCAAGGTCAAGGCGTAATCCTTGCTGATGGGAAAGACCTACTTGAAGATGTTAAAAGAGAGTTAGGATTTTAATAAGTATTTGTTAATATAGTATAAAAGCTGTCTTTAAAAGACAGCTTTTTTTATTTAAAAAAATGAATAAACAACCTATAGGTATTTTTGATTCTGGAATTGGAGGCCTGTCTATTTTAGAAGAGATCAATAGAGTACTACCAAATGAAAATATTATTTATTTGGCAGATAATAAGAACTGCCCCTATGGAAATAAAGATAAATCTGATATACTAAAGTTAAGCCTAAAAAATGCTTCTTTATTAATTAAAATGAATTGTAAAGCAATTGTTATAGCATGTAATACTGCCACTACAAATGCCATAAAAGAAATTAGAGATTCATTATCAATTCCAGTTATAGGGATAGAACCTGCAATCAAGCCCGCTATACTTAATACCAAAACAAATAAAATAGGTGTTTTAGCTACAGAAAAAACTCTTACAAGTAGGCTTTTTAATAAAACCTCAAATAAATTTTCTAAAAAAGTGGAAATATATGAGCAAATAGGATATGGTCTAGTTGATTTAATTGAAAAGGGTAAAATAAAAGAGACAAGGGATCTGTTAAAATCTCTTATAGACCCTATGTTACAATCAAATATTGATCAATTAGTTCTAGGGTGTACTCATTATCATTTTCTTATTCCATTAATAAAAAAAATACTTCCAAAAAATATAAATATTCAAGACCCTAATGAGGCAATTGCAAAGCAAACAAAAAAAATATTAACTATAAATAATATTCAAAACTCATTAGAAAATAAATACAAAAACATAATATATGTAAATGGAAAGACTGAAATAATTAAAAATATGATAAAATTAAATGGAGAAGTAAATAGTCTTGATTTTTAATTTATTTTATCCATGGGCATTCACAATCATATCTTTCTTTTCTACACCCAAAATTAAATCCTAAAGTAAGTTGGTGATATCCACCATTATCAAATACTACTGAATTAGATTGATATGAATAGTTGTATGCAAATACAAAGCTATTATATTCTAATCCTATTAAAGGAGTTATATGTTGTAATTTCTGAGCTTTTACTTGATTGCTATTATTTAAATATTCTGCACCATCAAAACTTCTTCTATATGATAATCCAGCCCAAATTCTTCCAAAATCTGTTTCTCTATACACTTTAAAATTTGTATCCAGAAAGGTTTCTTGAGTTGCATCTTTATAGGCAAACATAATTGATGGTTCAAAATTCCAATCTCCAGACCCACTACTAAATAAGTATCCGGTAGAGAATAGATAAGTTCTTAAATTATTATAGCTCAATCCTTGTTCATTAAAATTAATTCCATCATTATTAAGTAGGTTTTTAATAGAAGCATGGGCATAAAATTCTAAGTATTGATAAGAGAATCCGAAATCAATGTTGAAATCTGTTGCACTTTGCTCAATCCCTGCAATAATAGGGTCAAAACCTCCTGCTAAAAAGGATGTTTCATCAAGCTTATATTGTATCATCCCTGCACTTATCCCAAATGATAACATATCTAAGTCTAATTCACTTCTAGAAAATAAAATATGATGAGCATAAGTCAAATATGCACCAGATTGAGAATGATAGCCATTTGTATCATTAAAAACTATTGCTCCAATAGCAGATCTAGAATCTCCAATTCTAGTGTTTACGCTAAGTGTTTGTAATTCAGGGGCTTTTTCATGATCAAACCATTGTTTTCTTCCTGTCATTCTTACCTTTCCACAATTTGATACTCCAGCCATGGATGGATATAAAAGATAGTAGTTATCAGTTAAATAATCTGAATATATAGGTAATCCTTCCTGAGCATTTGCAGAAAAAAAAGTATAAAAAAGTAAACTGATATAAAGAGTGTATCTCTTAAAGTTCATAAACATAGGAATTTCAATCGATCAAATATATAAATTTTATAAGACATTATCCTAAGTAAATGATTTTAAGTATACAGTGCATTTTATTACTTTTGTGAAAAATTATATATGGAGAAGTATAAAGTTTCTATCTGTAAAACAAAAAATAAGTTCATACTTAAATTTGAGATAAATCATTTTATTACAAATCATGAAAACTATGAATTTAATAATATTGATGAAACTTCAAATTCTCAATTAGCAAAAGAGCTATTTTATCTCCCGTTTGTAAAAAAAATATATATCGCTTCTAATTTTATTGCGATTGAAAGATTTAACATTATAGAGTGGGAAGATGTACAAGATGGAGTTTCTGAAAAAATTGAAAGCTATCTAAATCAAGGAAATAATGTTATATCAAATACTGATAATAAGAAAAGCCCTATTAGTATTTATGCAGAAAGCACTCCAAATCCAGCAGTTCTAAAATTTGTAGCAAATAAAAAACTAGTAGATTTCCAAATAGAGTTTAACTCTATCGATGAATGTGAAAAATCTCCTTTAGCATTAGAGTTATTTCAATTTCCATTTGTTAAAGGGATTTTTATTGATGAGAATTTTATTTCTATAACAAAATATGACATATCATCCTGGGATGAAATCACATTGAAAATAAGAAAATTTATAAAGGAATACCTTGAAGGTGATAATGAAATATTATCAGATGGCTATCAAAAAAAAGATGCTATTAAAGAAGAAAGCTTAGATGAAATATCAAAAGAAATAATTACTATTCTTGATGAATATGTAAAGCCTGCTGTTGCTTCTGATGGAGGGAACATTATGTTTAAATCATATAATAAGGCCACAAAAACAGTAAGTGTGATTCTTCAAGGAGCTTGTAGCGGATGTCCTTCTTCAACTGTAACCCTAAAAAATGGAATTGAAAATATGTTAAAACAAATGTTAAATGGTAAAGTTGAAGTTGTAGAGGCAATTAATGAATAACAATTTCATTTTGTACTTTTGATTATATGAAAAAAGTGATTTTCTCCTTTTTGTTATTAATCATCATTATTAATTCTTGTAATGAAAAAGATCCTAGCATGAGTAACAATTTAATTAACGAAACAAGTCCCTATCTGCTTCAGCATGCATATAACCCAGTTAACTGGAACCCATGGAATAAAAAATATTTAGAGCAGGCAAAAAAAGAAGATAAATTAGTAATTATAAGTATAGGGTATTCCTCATGTCATTGGTGTCATGTAATGGAGAGAGAAAGTTTTGAGGATTCATTAGTCGCTAGTATAATGAATGAAAAATTTATTTCAATTAAAGTGGATAGAGAAGAAAGGCCTGATGTTGATCAAGTTTACATGAATGCAGTTCAATTAATGACTGGAAGTGGTGGATGGCCATTAAATGTTGTTACTCTCCCTGATGGAAGACCAATATGGGGTGGAACATATTTTTCGAAAGATCAATGGATTAACGCTCTAACACAAATTTCTAATATATATAAAAAAGAGCCTGAAAGATTTATTAACTATGCCAATACATTAGAAAAAGGAATTAAATCTTTAGATGTAATTAATACAAATGAAAACAAAACAGTAGTCAGCTCTAAAGAGTTAGAAAAATATGTTGAAAACATAGCAAGCAAAATAGATAAAGAACATGGAGGATTCTCTGGAGCTCCCAAATTTATGATGCCAAACAATATCCATTTATTACTTAGAACTGGACATCAAAATAATGACAAAGCTGTTTTGGATTTAGTTAATCTAACTCTTGAAAAAATGGCTTATGGTGGTATTTATGATCAGATTGGAGGGGGTTTCTCAAGATATTCTACTGATGAAAAATGGCATATTCCCCATTTCGAAAAAATGCTATATGATAATGCTCAGCTAATTAGTCTTTATTCAGATGCATATCTAATTACAAAAAATGAATTATATAAAAATGTAGTATATGAAACTATAAATTTTGTATTACAAGAATTAACAGATTCAAATGGAGGGTTTTATTCTTCTATTGATGCTGATAGTAAATCATTTGATGGAGAAGAAAAAGAAGGGGCATATTACATATGGAAAGAAAATGAGTTAAAAAATCTACTTAAAGATGAATTTATATTGTTTTCAGAGTATTACAATATTAACAAATATGGATACTGGGAAGATGAAAATTATGTTCTAATAAAAAATCAATCTGATTTAAAATTCTCAAAAGAATTTAATCTATCTAAAGAGGACTTAATCAAAAAGAAAGATATATGGAAAGGTGTATTGACAAGAGAAAGGAATAAAAGAACTAGACCTAATATTGATGATAAAATACTAGCCTCATGGAATGGATTAATGATTAATGGATTAGTTGATGCCTATAGAGTATTTAAAGAAGATAAATTTCTTGACGCTGCAAATTTATGCGCTGAATTTATATTAGAAAATATGCAAAAAAGTGATGGCGGATTGCATCACAGTCATAAAGATGGGATTAGTAAAATTAATGGATATCTAGAGGACTATTCAGCCGTAATAAAAGCTTTGCTGAATCTATATGAAAATACTCTTAATGAAAAATGGTTAAATACAGCTGACAATTTAATGAAATACTCTTATGAGAATTTCTATAACCCTGAAACTAAAATGTTTTTCTTCACTTCAAAATTAGATGATAAGCTAATTTCAAGAACTGTTGAATTTAGAGATAATGTAATTCCATCTAGTAATTCTATTATGGCAAATAACTTATTTAAACTCTCTCATTATTATGACAATTCAAAATATTTAAATACCTCATTATCAATGGTAAAAAATATTTCAGATCAAATTGATGTTTATCCAAATGGATTTTCAAATTGGATGAATTTAATATTAAATTTAAATAAGAATTTTTATGAAATTGCGATTGTAGGAGATAGTGCAATTGAAAAAATTAATGAACTAAATAAAAATTATCTGCCCAACAAAATTGTTGTAGGGTCCCTAAAAGATAATTCACTGCCATTACTTAAGAATAGATATATTGAAGGAGAAACTATGATATATGTTTGTGTAAAGAAGGCTTGTAAAATGCCCGTAAAAACAATTAAAGAAGCATTAAAGCTTATTGATTAGGATTCCATTTAGCTCCTACAAAATCCTTTAAGTAAAAAGGCTCAAAATTATCTAAATTTTCAAACTTATTGTTTTTAAATTTATTAAAAGACAGTAACCCCATTTGTCTAGCAGAAGGAAAATAATTATCAATAAATTCTGCATTTTTATTAGTGATTATTTTCTTTAGTTTTTCATTTGCATTGCCAATAAAATATACCTGATTTTTATTAAGATATTCTTCAAAGGAGTTTTCATTTATTATTTCTGCTCTTGTTTCTCTAATCATTTTATTTTCTATATCGAAAACTGCAGAATATACCTCCATTCTTCTAGCATCTAAACATGGGATTACGATTCCTTTATTTAATAGATTTTGGGATAGTATTTTTAATGTTTCAATAGAAATTAATGGAATATCTAAGGCAAAACATAAGCCCTTAGCTGAAGCAACCCCTATCCTTAATCCTGTATATGAACCAGGCCCTTTACTAACTGAAATAGCTGACAAATCTTTTGGAAATATTTTTGATTTCTTTAAAATTGAATCAATAAAAACGTGCAATGATTTTGAGTGAGAATAATCCCCAGTATTTACTTCAGCAAATTCTATTAAATTTAAATCATTAAAAATTGCAACAGAACAATTGGTTGTTGACGTTTCTATATTTAATATATAAGCCAATTAATTTATTATTTTTCCTGTATAGTAATCTAAAACTTTTGTTTTAAAAATAAAGTCAAACTTTGAATTAATAAGAGATGACTTGGCATTTAATAATCTAATTCTAGCCTGCTCCAAATCAAATGAATTTAATGCGCCTAAATCATAGCGCTCTCTTGAATTTTCAAAAGCTAGTTGCTGTGCTTGTACAGATTTCTGAGATGCTTGATAAGACTTTAATGCTGCTTTAGCATCTGTAAATGCGCGTTGGATACTTGACTCTAAATTTAATTTTGCTTGTTCTAAAGCTAAATTACTAGAATTTTCTAAAATTTTTGATTTATTTACTCCAGCTCTTGTTTGATTCCTGCTAAATATTGGAATGGAAATATTCATATTAACTGAATGCCCTTTATTTTCATCAATCTGATCCATAAATGGATCATCTTCAGTTAAATTAGAAAAATTTGCTGCGGCATTAAAACCATATCCAAGTTGGATACTAGGCAAATATGCACTTTTAGAAATCTTAGTATTTAATTTTGCTATCTCTATATCTCTTTCTGCAACCTTTATTTCATTTCTATTTTCTAATGCATAGTTAAGAATTGGTCTAATATTCTTATACATAATATTCTCAGATGGTATATCAACTTCAATTACTGCTACATCAAAGCCTTCATAAGGAATTTGAAGTAATTGAGATAAATTCAATAACGCCAATTCATGATTATTTTTAGCTATTGTCAAATTCTGACTATCTAAGCTTAGTGTAGCTTGTGCATCAATTAATATAGAAGAAGGCTGTGCGCCAGATTCAACTAATGCAGATGCCTGGCCAACTTGTAGAACAGAAAATTCATACTGAGATATAGCTAGGTCTAAATTTTCTTTATTAAATAAAACATTCAAATAAACATTGGCAACATTCAAAGAAATATCATCTCTTAGCTTCCCGAGTTCATATTTATTTTTTTCTAGGGTTAATTTACTTTGATTCAATAAATTAATATTTCTAAAACCATTAAATATTGTTTGAGAAAGCCCTATACCTAAGCTTGATGAATAAAATTCTCTATCAGCAAATTCTCCTGGGTATAATTCAACCTTTCCTATGCTCATAGAACTTGAAATATTAGAACTTACACCAGGCATAAAATTTCCCTTTGCACTAATTACATCTTGCTCATTAGATAAAATACTATTTCTAGCTTGAAGAACTGAAATATTGTTTTCTAAAGCATAAATAACACATTCTTCAAGTGTCCAAACTTTTTCCTGACTAAAAATCGATTGTCCTATTATTAGAATAGTTATAACTAAAATTTTACTTTTCATAAATATCAATTTTAAAAATTAAATTAATCTGTCATATCGTCTGCAGT
>Ga0208764_10002442_pt1 | contig 11647 bp, 13 predicted proteins | sample ETNtaG_18_FD_185762 | JGI IMG/M metagenome (GOLD analysis project Ga0208764, IMG submission 185762) | Marine microbial and viral communities from oxygen minimum zone, Eastern Pacific Ocean - ETNP201302SV91 (SPAdes) (version 2) | ecosystem: Environmental > Aquatic > Marine > Oceanic ... | reverse complement strand
TTCTGTCGTTTTTGTTTTTAACTTTGACTTTGCATTATTATGAGCGGCCATAATTAAGTCTTCTATTATAGTTTTTTCTTCTTTTAAAACCTCTTGAGACAATTCTATTTTTGTTATATCTCCCTCGCCATTTAAGATTACTTTTACTGAATTCAACCCAGAAACGCCTTCAGCTTCAATTTTTTTTATTTTTTCTTGGCTTTCTTTAATTTTGCTTTCAAGCTCTTTAGCTTTATCAAGTATTTTATTAAAATCTTCCATTACTTTATCTAATTTTTTTTATTAACTTTTATTATTTCTATATCTGGAAAGGCTTCCCTTATTTTTTTGTATATTTGTTTCTCTCTAACTTCATCAAAAATTTTCTTATCTTTCAATTCAACCATCTGTTTTTTTGTAGGACTTCCTTCTTTTTTAGAAAAAGTTATTACCCATCGTTTTTTTGTCCATTCATATAATCTTGATGATAAATCTTTTACAAAATTTACATCCAATTCTTCATTAAAGGAAATTTCGATTTTTGTACTTTGAAAGCTAACCAGTTTTACATTATTTTCAAGTTCGTACTTTAATTTAACTTCCTTTTTTTCGTTACAAATTTCAATTAATTGATCAAAGCTATCTATATTTGTAAAATTTTTTAATTCACTGATTTCAGTTTTATCTTCGATATAATTTTGTTGGCTAAAATTTTTTATTTGACTTATTGTCTTATTTTTAAAATTTACTTCATCCAAAGACTGTTTTTTATTAATTTCCTTCGATTCTGTAATTTCAGTTTTTGTCAATGAATCGTTTTGATTTATATAATTTTTTTTTGGATCTTTATTTTCTTTTTCATCACTTATTCTATTTAAATATAAAAGTCTAATTAAAAACATTTCTAGAGATAGTTCTTGATTTGAAACTATATTCAACTCATCTAAAAATTTGATAGTAAATTGCCAGAACAAAAGTGTAGTTTCTGGTGAAATATTTTTTGATATTTCTTCTATTTTGCTAAATTCACTATCATTTAGAGTAAAATTTCTTCCATCTGTTTTTAATGATTTAATATTTTTTATGTAATATAGTATTTCCAAAAAATCGTTTAAAAAAGTTTTTGGTTCAACTCCAGTATTATATATAGCTTTATATATTTTAATTACCTCTTTTTCGTTTCCCTCAAATATCTTTTCAAATAATTCAATTAGAAAACCTTTGTCAAAATATCCAAATATTTTTTGTGCATTTTTTAAATTTAATTCTTCATCATTTAAACTGCTAATTAAAGCTCTGTCTAACAAGCTAAGGGAATCTCTCACAGACCCTTCTGAAATTTTTACAATTAGTCTAAGTGCATCATCTGATATCTTTCCATTTTCCTTATTTTTTATTTCTTGAATGAACTTGAATAATATTTCTGAGTTTACTCTTGATAAGTCAAATCTTTGTGTTCTTGAAACAACTGTTATAGGAATTTTTTTAATTTCAGTTGTACAAAAAATAAACTTTAAATATTCTGGTGGTTCTTCTAAAGTTTTAAGCAAAGCGTTAAACGCTTGTTTACTCAACATATGAACTTCATCAATTATAAATATTTTATATTTTGTTGAATTTGGAGGGTATCTTGAAAATTCAATTAAATCTCTTACATCGTCAACACCTGTTTTACTAGCTGCATCCATTTCTAGAACATCTAGGTTGTTTGAATTAGATATAGACTCGCAATGTTCACAATAGTTTTCTTTACAAATTTTATCTATTCCATTTATACAATTAAGACTCTTTGCTACTAGTCTTGCCAAAGTTGTTTTTCCCGTTCCTCTGATACCTGTAAATAAATATGCATTAGGAGTTTTGTTTGTTTTAATTGAATTATAAATAGTTTGAACAACTATTTCCTGGCCTACTATTTCTTTAAAATTTTCTGGCCTATATTTTAAAGCTAGAACTTTTGATTTTTTTTTCATTTTCTTAAGGAGACTAGAACCTGAATAACTGTCTTTACGACTGCTTCCGTTAAGATCTGATCGGGTTTAAGCAGCATCCACCTCTAGCCTCCACTTCTATTATAACAGGATTATTTTCTATTCCACAAGAAAGTTAATTCTTTCTATTTATTTCTAAATTGATCAGCTTTAAAAACACCCAATACGTGCATATCTTCACAATGATAATTTAGATCTTCCAAGGATGACTTAATCTTTTTTTCATGAATATGACCGTCTAGTTCACAAAGAAAAAAATATGATGAAAAAGAGTTTTTTTCTGGAAAGCTCTGCAATTTTGTAAGATTGACACCATTAATTGCCAAACCTGACAAGGCTGAATATAAAGCTGCTGGTTTGCTTTTTAATTTAAATAAAAATGAGGTTATAAATTTTTCATTATTAAATTCAGGTTCAAATATTTCTTTACCCATTAATAAAAATCTTGTTACATTTTCTTTTTCATCTTGAACATTTGATTTTAAAATATCTAATTTATAAATCTTGGCACTTAGTTCTGAGGCAATAGCGCCTTTGGTCTTGTCCTTTTTTTCTGAAATATACTTTGCTGAACCTGCGGTATCGGCTCTAACATTTTCGTTAAATTTATTTTTTTTTATAAAAATAGAGGATTGCGATAATGCTTGGGCGTGTGAATATACGTCTTTAATATCTTTTATACTAGATCCTGACAAGCCAAGCAAATTATGTTTGATTGGGAAAAAATGTTCAGCGTATACATTTAGTCTATATTTAAAAATCAAATATTCCAATCCAATATTTCCAGTAGTTTTATTTGACTCTGGAATTAAAGTTTTTATATTTTTGTCTTGATTTGCCTTTTCAAAGCATTCATCGAATGTTTTGCAAGGGATTGTTTCAGATTTAGGATAAATTAGTTTCGCACAACTTTCGCTATAACTACCAGAAATACCTTGATATGCAATTTTCATGATTTTCATGATTTATATTCCATTAATTTTTTTATTTCCATATAATCCTTTTTAGTATCAACACCAACTGGAACTGTATTTGCCAAGACAACATCAATATTTATTTGATTATCTAGAGCCCTTAATTGCTCTAATCTATATTTTTTTTCATCTTTTGTCTGTTTGAGTTCGGCAAATTTTTTTAATATTGAGGATTTGTACTGATAGATTCCTATATGTTGGTAAATATTTTTGGAGTCTAAATCAGGAGAATTTCGGAAAAACTTTATAGCTTTAGAAAAATTTTTTAAAGTTAATTTTTTTTCTGTTTGAACTTTTACCACATTTTCTTCAATTAGTTTTTTTTTGATGTTTAATTCACACGCTAATGTAGCTATATCCGATTTATTTTCACATGCGTTACTATTTAATTTTTTTATGTCTTCTACATTTATTGTTGGCTCATCACCCTGAAGATTCAAAATATAATCAATTCCAAATAAATTAAGTTTTTCAAAACCTTCTAAGATTCTATCGGTACCCGTGTTGTGTTCTTTGCTTGTTAAAATACAATTGCCTCCATTATTTATTACGTCTTCATAAATTTCTTTATCTCCAGTGCAAACATAAACTTCTCCTATGCTAGATTGTTGAGCTTTTCTAAACACGTGGGAAATTATAGATAATCCATCAATTTTAAGTAATGGTTTACCTGGCAATCTGGTTGCAGCAAGTCTAGATGGTATAAGTATTAATGTTTTAGGCATTGTTTATCTTATTAAATTATGCGTCCATGAGACGCAAATATCATACACAAAAAAATAAGTAATTTACAATTTATCATGTTATACGACCAATTAGTATTATTAAAAATGAATTCTTTTGAAATAAACAAAATAATTACTGCAATTATAATTACAATACTAATTGTTGTTATAATTAATAAAGCATCGAACTTTATTTTCAATCTCAAAGATGAAAACATTGTAGCTTACAAAGTAGAAGCTCCGGAAGGGTCAGCATTGCAAGTTAAAAGCGAACAAGCTGTAGATTTATCATCTTTATTTTCAAATGCAGATATAGCTCATGGGGAAAAAGTATTTAAAAAATGCGCAGCTTGCCATAGTGTTAATAAAGGTGGTGGTAACAAAATTGGTCCTAAACTTTGGAATGTAATGTTCAGACCAGTAGGATCAATAACAGATTACAAGTATTCAAAATCTTTGTCTGGTTATAATAAAGAATGGACATGGGAAGAAATGAACGGGTTTTTACTTAAACCTGCTAAATGGATAAAAGGAAATAAAATGGGTTTTGCTGGTCTCAAATCTGATAAAGATAGAGCTTCTATAATTTTATTCTTAAATCAAAACAGTGATAGCCCTAAAGCATTACCTTAATTTGTTAAAACAATATAATAGAATACTTTTTTGAACGTAAACTCTGTTAAGCGCTTGTTGCCAAACTTTAGATTGTTTTCCTAAAAAAACATCATTTGAAACTTCATTTCCTCTTGGTAAACAATGAAGAAAAATTGCATCTTTTTTTGCACTCTTCATGACTTTTAAGGTTACCTTAAATTTTTTAAAGTCATTTAATTTTTTAGATTTATTTACTTTGTCATTCATTGATATAACTTTATCGGTAAAAACTACATCACTTCCTACTGCAGCTTTTATACTATCGTTAAAAATTTTAATTTTACCTTTATTTTTTTTTACCCAAATTAATAATTTTTTATTAGGATAGTATTTTTTTGGGCAACCTATATTTAATTTAAAAGAAAACTTAACTGAAGCCTCTATTAAACTATTAATTACATTATTATTTGCGTCACCGATCCAACATATTTGCAAGTTTGAAATAGGTTTTTTTTTTATTTCTTCAATTGTAAATACATCTGACAAAACTTGTGTTGGATGAGATGATGGCGACAATCCGTTAATAATTGGAATTGTCATATATTTTTTAAAATTATTTAATTTATCATCGCTATCAGTTCTAAGCATAAATGCATTTCCAAAAGTAGATATAATTTTTGCTGTATCAGACAAACTTTCAGTTCCCTTTCCTAAATGCAATTCACCTGAACGTAATGTAAGTTCTCCACCACTAAGTTGTTTAATAGCAATAGAAAAGCTTAATCTTGTTCTTAAACTAGATTTTTCAAACATTTGAATTAGAAGCTTTCCTTTTAAAGGTTCGTCTTTATCAATATCTAAAGTATTTAATCTTTTTCGCATTGATTTTCTTTTCCTTGCATCGGCAATTATTTTTCTTAATTTAGAAATAGGTATATCTTTGATATTAATAAAATGATTCATTAATTTATTTATATTCTTTGCAAACTTTTCGTATTATTTTTATTGCAAGATCTATTTCTGATTTTTTAACATTAAGAGGAGGTAATATTCTAATTACATTTTCTGCTGCTCTTATTGTAAGTAATTTATTATCCTCTAAATTTTTAATAAATTTAGTCTGATTATTATGAAGTTGCAATCCAATCAACAAACCAATTCCTCTAATTTCTTTTATTATTTCTGGATATTCTGTCTTTATTTTGTTTAGTGCATTTCTAAAATATCTTGATGATATTTCTACATTTCTTAAAAACCCTTTTTTAAATATCTCTTCTAAGACTGCATTAGCTATTTCCATTGCCAAAGGATTGCCACCAAATGTAGAGCCATGAGAACCTGGTGTTATACCTGAAGCCGTTTTTTTATTTAATAAAACAGCCCCTATTGGAAATCCAGATCCTAATCCTTTAGCTATAATTGCTATATCTGGTTTTATTTTAGCATATTCAAAAGCAAAAAATTTACCTGATCTGCCTGCGCCTGACTGGACAGAATCAATTATGAGTAAAATTTTTTTTTTGTTGCATATTTTTCTTAATTCTCTTAGGCACCAATCAGGGATTAATTTACAGCCTCCTTCTCCTAAACAATCCTCAATCATAATTGCTGCAGTTTTTTTTGTAATTAATTTTTTTAAGGCTTTATGATCACCAAATTTAAAATGATCAAAACCTGAAATTTTTGGACCGAATCCTTCAGTCATTTTTTTTGAACCGCTTGCAAAAATTGCTGCCAATGTTCTGCCGTGAAAAGAATTCCTTATAGTTATAATTCTATTTTTAAAAGGTTTGCCTATTGAATAAAAGTATCTTCTGGCAACTTTTATTGCAGCTTCTACAGCTTCTGTTCCTGAATTTTGAAAAATAACATAATCAGCAAAAGTTTTTTTGGTTATTTTTTTAGCAAGGTTTTCACCTTCGGGAATTATAAATGCATTTGATACATGCCAAACTTTTTTTGCTTGTTTATTTATAGCTTTTATTAAATTTGGATTAGAATGACCTAGAGAGTTTACAGCTATTCCCTGAACGAAATCTAGATATTTTTTATTTTTAGTTGAATAAAGAAAGCTTCCCTTGCCTTTTTTAAAAGAAATTTTTCTTCTACTATAATTTTTTGCTAAAGCACTCATAATATTTAAGATTTTATTTTATACCCTTTTTTATATAGTACAAAAGAGATAAGCCAGACTATGATTGAAAGAATTAGCAAATAGGCTATTCCAAAACTTAATGATCCATCTAAATCTCCAATAAATGCATATCTAAAACCATCTATCATATGAAAAAAAGGATTATAAAAGCTAATAAACTCTAGAAGTTCAGGCAATCTATCAATTTCATAAAAAGTTCCCGATAAAAATGAAAGTGGAACAATTATAAAATTTGTAATCCCTGCCAAATGTTCAAATTTATCCGACCATTGGCCCGCTATAAAGCCTGCCGCTCCCATTAAAAAACCATTTAAAAATAAGTAGACTATTAAAATTAAATAATTTTTTATTTCAATTTCAACCATGAGTGAAAAAACAATAAGTGAAAACAAGGATATAAATATACCTCTTGTTATAGATGCAAAAATTATAGATAGTGTAACTTCGGCTGCAGAAAGAGGAGCCCCAATTAGATCTACAATATTTCCCATAACTTTTCCCATTAACAAAGATGATGAAGAGTGTGAAAAAGATTGCTGAATTATCTGCATTGCAATTAATCCGGGTGCTAAAAACTGTATAAAAGAAACTCCTAAAACATCTCTTCTTTCATCTCCAATAGCTAAAGAAATAACAGTTAAAAATAAAACTGAAGTTACAACTGGACCTATAATTGTTTGTCCGGCAACTGTAATAAAACGAAGCACTTCTTTCTTGTATAAAGAATAAACTCCTACCCAATTTATCAAACCAAATCTTCTTTTCCCAATTTGATATTTTTTTTTTAATTCAACCATGAGTTAAAATAAATAACCTGTTTTTAAAAATTATGTGAAAAAAACTAAAATAAAGCTTGTTTTCTTATAATTTTTATGGGTAAATATATATAGTAAAATTTATAAAGTAATCTACTATATATAGTATATATGAGCTGGACTGAAGAAAAAGTTAATAGATTAAAGGAGCTTTGGGGCAGAGGTAAAACTGCAAGTCAAATTGCAGAAATTATTGGTGGAATTAGTAGAAATGCAGTTATTGGTAAAGCTCACAGGTTAAATCTATCAGCAAAAATTAAAACTAGAAACACTGCTAATTTAAAATTAAATGCAGATAACCAAAAAAATTACACTCTACCAAGAAGAGGTAGAAAAAACAAATTTAGATCACTTCTTATAGATAAGAATTTTGAACAAGCAAAAAATTTATCTCTAGAAGAATTAACTGATACAACCTGCAAATACATGGAAGGCCACCCAGATCAAAAAGGTTCATCATTTTGCGGTAGAAAAACTGTTGAAAAATACAGCTATTGCCCTCTTCATATGTTAATAGTTTGGCAAACTCGTGACAGGAAAGATGACTTGCTTGATAAAGAAGAAGAAGTTCCAAAATTTATAGAAAAAAAAATAAAATCAGCTTAAGAAAAAAATTAATACTAGGTACTTATTTTACCAATTATAATTTTTATTTTTTTTTATTTCGATTAAATTTTTTGAAATATTTTTTTTTTGCTTTAATACCTATAACTGCAGCCCTTACACCTTCAAACATAATGAAAGATAATATGAATATTATTAAAAAATACACTATTTTTGTTATCATAATAATATAATAATTATTTTCTTAAGAAAATTGTCCTCTATCTTTCCACATATAGGAATATTTATTTACTTCATTTTTAAAATATAGTTTTGAAGGAATTTTAAGATCAAAATTTGTTTTAAAATTTCCAGTTTCAATATTATCATATTTAAGTAATTTAATTTGATCTTTTGTTAACAAAGGTTTTGGCATTAGTTCAAGAAAAGATGCAAATAGATTGGCTAAAAACAAAGGCACTGGAACTAAAATTCTTTTTTTATTTATTGATTTCAATAAATCCTTTACTATGTCCTTGAAGGTAATTTGCTCAGGTCCAATACATTCAATAGTTTGAGAATTTATATTTTTTTCTATAATAGTGGAAATTATTTCTGCCATATCTGTGCAATGAATTGGTGAAAATCTTGTGTTGCCTTTATAATAAAGAGGAAAAAAAGGCAATCTATTCAACAATGTCATAAATAGCGTCGTAAAATTATCGTCTACAGAATAAACTATCGATGGTCTAATTATTAATGCTTTTTGAAAATTTTTTTTAATTTCTTTTTCACCATCTATTTTACTTTTTGCATATTTACTGTCAGTGGCATTATCTATTCCTAAAGCTGATACATGTATTAAATTTTCAATTTTATATTCTGCACAAAAACTTGCTAACATTCCTGGAAAAAGCTTATGAATATTTTTGAATGTATTTTTTCTTTTTTCGTATAGAATTCCAATTAGATTTACACATACATGGCACTTAGATATTAATTCTTTTATCTTATTTTCATCAAATATACTTGTCTCAACAATATCAATATAGCCTGGGTTTGCTTGAGTTTTTAAAATATATCCTTTTTGGTGAATATTTCTAGTTACTGCGGTAACTTTGTAATTTTTTTTCGTTAACTTTCTTACTAAATTACGTCCTATTTGGCCTGTTGCTCCGAAAACTAGAATATTTTTTGGTTTCATATATATATATTTTAATGAATATTGATATTAAATTACACAAGAATGATTTACCAGATGAAATAGACTTAAATAAAAGCGACAAGATAGCTATAGATTGTGAATTTATGGGTTTAAATGTTGCTCGTGACAAATTGTGCTTAGTTCAAATATCCTCTGGAAATCAAGATGCTCATATTATTCAACTCAATAGAGATAACTATAAAGCACCAAATTTAGTTAAACTTTTGAACAACAATAAAATAAATAAAATTTTTCACTTTGCGAGAGCAGATTTATCTTTTATTAAAAAATATTTAAAGATTGAAATGGATAATATTAATGACACAAAAATAGCTTCAAAATTAGCCAGAAGCTATAGTGACAAACACGGACTAAAAGATCTAATTAAAGAATTTGTTGGAATCGACGTAAGCAAGCAACTTCAAAGTTCAGATTTTGGAGGAGATTTAACTGAAAAACAATTACTGTACTGTGCACATGATGTGGTTCATTTACATAAAATTTATAAACAACTTGAAAATATATTGATTAGAGAAAAAAGATATGAACTATACAAAGATACTGTGAAGTTCATTAAAACAAGAGTGAATCTTGATTTAGCCTCATTTAAGGATGATATTTGGTCACATTAAATGAAAAATGTTAATTACAATAAGATAGCAAAAAAAGTAATTGAAACAGAAATAAATTCTTTAAAAAAACTAAAATTAAATTTAAATAAATCTTTTGATAGAGCTGTAAAAACAATATTAAGCTGCAAGAATGGAAAAATAGTAATATCAGGAGTAGGGAAATCTGGAATTATTGGAAAAAAAATTTCATCAACACTTTCTTCCGTTGGAACGCCAAGTTTTTTTGTAGACGCAAGCTCTTGTTCGCACGGAGATCTGGGTCAAATAGGATTTAATGATGTGTTAATATTAATTAGCTATAGTGGAGAGTCTTCAGAGCTAAAAAATATTATTCAATACGCAAAGAGAAACAGAATTTCATTGATAGGAATTGTGTCAAAAAAAAAATCACTTTTATACAAATCTTCTGATGTAAAAATTTTAATACCTGAAGTTAAAGAAGCTGATCCTAACAATATAGTTCCAACTTCTAGCACCATAATACAATTAAGTATTGGAGATGCTTTGGCAGTAGCTACTATGAGGTCTAGAAAATTTACTAAATTGGATTTTAAAAAATTTCATCCAAGTGGAAGCTTAGGAGCAAAATTAAAGACTGTAGAAGATCTAATGTTAACTGGTAATAAAATTCCTTTCGTAAAGGAAAATATTTTGATGGAATATGCTCTAAAAATTTTAGTCAAAAAAAAATTAGGAACTCTAATAGTCAAAAATAAAAAAGGCTTTACTTGTGGCATATTAACTGATGGGGATATAAAGAGATCAAGCCAAAAAATTAATAATTTAAAAACTATTAAAATTAACAAAATTATGAAAAAAAACCCAATAAGTGTTAATAAGGAGGCTTTAGCTGCTGAAGCACTATCAATAATGAATTCAAAAAAAGTCACAAGTTTGTGCGTTCATGATAAAAAAAGAAATAAGACTATTGGTATAATACATATTCATAATATTTTGCAGTCAAATATTTCCTAATGAACAAAAAACATATATTTATTTATTCACTTTTAACATTTGGTTTAATTATAATTTCACTGATATTTTTTAATGACTATAGATCCAAAACGAAACTAAAGTCAGTCAATAATAGTAAAGAAAAAAATATAGAAATATCTTTAAATAAGAATGATAAATCTTCAAATAAAAAAGTCGATAACTCCAACAATGATTTTTCAGAAACAACTAAAATTGAAAATGTTAACTATGTAGCCATGGATGCTGCTGGCAACAAATTTGAAATACAAGCAAAAGAAGGCCAAACAGATTCGAGAAATTACAACAACGTTTTTCTAGTTAACGTAAAAGCAACAATAAATTTAAGAAATTCTGATAAAATTACAATTACTGCCGATTTAGCAGATTATAATAAAAATACAGTTGAAACAATTTTTAGAGATAATGTACAAGTGAATTATATTAACCACAAAGTTGAAAGTGATAAATTGCACTTATCTTTTCAAGATAAATTAGCTAGTATAAATGAAAATGTAGTTTATATGGGCAATAATACAAAAATGATTACTGATAACATAGAAATAGATTTTGGAGATAAAAATACCAAAATTTTTATGAACAGTAATGATGAAAATGTTTTTGTAAAAACTTTCTATTAGCTATGTCTGTAATAAAAAAATTTAGAATTAAATCATTCAAAAAACAAAAAGCGGTTATTAGCTTTCAAAAAGTCTCAATTACTTTTGGTAAAAGAATAGTTCTTGATGAAATAAATTTTAATATTAACCAAGGAGAAATTTTTGGCATGTTGGGACCGAATGGGGTTGGAAAATCAACAATATTTAATTTAATTACTGGTTTGGTTAAACCAGATAGTGGAAAAGTAATTATAGAAAATTCAGATGTAACTGGATTGCCAATTAGTTTAAGAACCACGAAATTTGGAATAGGTTATTGTCCACAGTACTCTGGATACTTTCATAATCTTTCGGTTTTAGAAAATTTAAAAGCAGTTGGAGAAATACTAATTAAAGATGAAAAAGACAGAAAATCTAAAATTGACGAATTAATTGGAGATTTT
>Ga0208764_10002438_pt1 | contig 11663 bp, 8 predicted proteins | sample ETNtaG_18_FD_185762 | JGI IMG/M metagenome (GOLD analysis project Ga0208764, IMG submission 185762) | Marine microbial and viral communities from oxygen minimum zone, Eastern Pacific Ocean - ETNP201302SV91 (SPAdes) (version 2) | ecosystem: Environmental > Aquatic > Marine > Oceanic ... | reverse complement strand
TAGAATAATATTTACAAGCAGGATCTTTTTCTTTAACTGCACTTAGATCATATGAAACTCCTGAGAGCATATCTGGATTTGCCTCCAGACTTTCTCTGATTACATTTCTGATCATTAAAGGTTGAATTGAGCTGTTAGAGAGATCGTTGGCTAACTGACTTGCTACTGCAGATAAAAAAGAGTCATGTTCTAGTACGCTCATATGAAAAAAGCTAGCTAATACAGGTTCAGCTTTTGCCCTCTTCTGAGTTTCTTCTCTAATTATTTTCCAAATACTATTTACTTCCATTTAATTTATTTCCTTTAAAAAGAATGCTAATTGTACTCTAGAGAAGCTCCTTGATGAAAACTACTAAATAAGGATAATAGCTTCCCCTTTAATGAAAAATTAAGGTTAATTATGAATTCTGAAATAGAAAAAACTCTAGACTCAAAACCAGATATAGAATTAGATGTAAGACAGACATTTGATTTAGACGTAGACCTAAAGGTACCTGCCTTTAGTTCTGCAAACGATTATGTTCCTGACATAGATTCTACATATAAATTTGATGAAGAAACTACATTAGCAATACTTGCAGGCTTTTCGCATAATAGAAGGGTTATGATTCAGGGTTATCATGGTTCTGGAAAATCCACTCATATTGAACAGATAGCAGCTAGACTAAACTGGCCATGCTTAAGAATTAACCTAGACAGCCATATAAGCAGACTAGACCTATTAGGAAAAGATGCAATTGTCATCAAAGATGGAAAACAGATCACTGAATTTAAAGAAGGGATATTACCCTGGGCTCTTCAAACTCCAACGGCTTTAGTTTTTGATGAATACGATGCCGGAAGACCTGATGTTATGTTTGTTATCCAAAGAGTACTTGAAGTAGAGGGAAAATTGACTCTCTTAGATCAGAATAGAGTTATATCTCCGCATCCTTATTTTAGGTTGTTTTCTACAGCAAATACCGTTGGTCTCGGTGATACAACAGGCCTGTACCATGGCACACAACAAATCAACCAGGGTCAAATGGATAGATGGCATATAGTCTCAATACTAAACTATCTTAATCCGGATCTTGAGAAAGAAGTGGTTCTAGCTAAAGTTCCTTCACTTAAAAATAAAAAAGGATCAGAAGAGGTAGTTAACATGATTTCTGTAGCCAATCTATCTAGACAAGGCTTTGCGAACGGAGATATATCAACTTTAATGTCTCCGAGAACAGTAATTAGCTGGGCTGAGAATACTTCCATATTTAATGATCGAAATAAAGCATTTGAAATAACTTTCTTAAATAAATGTGATGAAACAGAAAGAGCAATAATAGCCGAATATTATCAACGTTGCTTTAATGAAGACATAGAAGACTCTGCTATAGAGGCTTTAGAGGAAGATAGTTAGTTACTAAAATGCAAAATAGTAAGCATTCTGAAGAGAACCTTAAGGATGCAATTGCAGCAACCACCAGAGCCCTCTCTAATGACCCTGGGATTGAAATATCATTTAGTGGAGCGCCATCAGATTCTAGTCTAGTTCTTCCCAATATTCCAAAAAAGAAGTCTGAATTAGCGTCATACAGAGGCTCTGCTGATGCCCTAGCTTGTTCAAAAAGATTTTCTTCTAATGAGATCTTCGTTGATACAGGATCTTCAAAGTTGAATTTCCTTATCAAGAAAATTGAGGATAGTAGAGTAGAGATCTTAGGGTCTACCCTTTACCCTGGAGTTAGAAGCAATTTAGATTGTAGATTTGATGAGAAATGTGAAATAGCTTCTAGTTCTGAAAATAAAGAAGACTTAATTGAGTTTGCTATTGAAGGTTGGTTGAGACAAGCCCTTTTGGGTCAGAAGTTATCAAAAAAACAAATGGAAGTACTTTCTCCTTGGAAAGATTCTTTAAATCAAAATGGATCAAAATTTATATCCGAATTCCAAGAGTTCTTAGGAGATCAAATTAAATTTTCTGAAGTAACTAGGAAGCTTTTACATGAAATGAACCTCGACTCGATAGAAAACGATGAAAATAACGACCAAGAAGAAGATCAAACGTCTGATTCTAATGACAATGATGAAATGCAGAATGAGGCTGGTGAAGAAGAATTGCCTATGGAAAGCTCAGAAAGTCAGGATTCCGAAGAAAGTGATACACAAGAAGACGCTGAATTGGGTGATATAGACGAGAATGGCATAGTAGATGAAAATCAAGAAATAAACTCTAACCATTCATGGCTTGAGAGTTTGGTTGAGCAAACTATTAACTTTGAATACAAGGTCTACTCCAGAGAATATGACGAAGAGGTTTTTGCTGAAGAAATGTGTACCACTGAAGAGCTTCAAAGATTAAGGAGGCATTTAGATCAATTAATGGGGCCAAGTAAATCTACGGTTTCTAAATTAGCCCATAGATTGCAAAGATTCCTTATGGCTCAACAAAATAGATCTTGGGAATTTAATAAAGAAGAAGGAATGTTAGACACCTCGAAGCTTCACAAAATAATTACTGATCCAGTCACCCCCTTAACTTATAAGGTTGAAAAGGATATAGAGTTTAGAGACACGGTAGTCTCAATACTTGTTGATAGCTCAGGATCTATGAGAGGAAGATCAATGACTGTTGCTGCTATCTGTGCAGATATAATTAGCTCAACCTTGGAAAGATGTAATGTAAAAACTGAAGTTCTTGGTTTTACAACTAAACAATGGAAGGGTGGTGAAAGTAGAAAAAGATGGGTTGAGGATGGAAAGCCAGAAAAACCAGGAAGGTTAAATGACATTAGGCACATAATTTTCAAGTCTGCTGATAACTCATGGAGGCGAGGTCAAAAGAATTTTGGTCTTATGCTTAGAGAAGGGCTTTTAAAAGAAAATATTGATGGTGAGGCTCTAATTTGGGCACATGATAGACTCATAAAGAGGTTAGAACAAAGAAAAATACTAATGGTTATATCAGATGGGGCTCCTGTAGATGACAGCACTCTATCAACCAACCCAAATAACTACTTAGACTTGCATCTAAGACAGGTTATTCATTCAATTGAAACTCAATCTCCTATTAATCTAATAGCCATAGGGATTGGTCACGATGTAACAAGATATTATCAAAAAGCAGTCACAATTCATCGAGCAGAAGAGCTTGGAGGAGTTATGTTAGAACAATTAACAGATTTGTTTAAAATAGACTAGAATAAAGCCAAGATAAAGGTTAAAAATGAAAATAAAAGAAATTGAAGGTTGTCCAAAGGGATTAAGGTACTTTAATAAAGAAGGTGACGATTTGGAGAGTAGAATGACTCCTAAAGATGTAGAGGATGTTGTAGAGATATTTAAAACTCCTTTAGTTGGAAGTTATAACTGGGACTATACTGAAGCCGATAATAGGCTAAAAAAACTATATTCTTTAGGGAAAAAGTTAAATTGGAATGCAACAATGGATCTTGATTGGTCTCAAGACCCCTATCCTCTTACTGAATGGGCTTCGAATCCAGAATTCTTTGCTTTTAAGGGCTTTGAACCTTTTGAAAAACTATCTGAAGAAGAAAAGATAGAGTGTTCTTGGCATGTTCTAGCTAGCGGTTTAAGCAATATAGTTCATGGAGAGCAAGGAGCCCTGCTAGTTGCTTCCCAATTAGCTACTTGTGCTCCCACTTACCAAGCTAAACTATACGCAGCATCCCAAACTTTTGATGAAGCTAGACATGTCGAAGTTTATAATAAATATTTACAGGAAAGGATTGGTTTTAACTATCCAATTATGCCTGGCCTTAAACTACTACTTGATAAAGTCCTAACTGACCACAGGTGGGACCTTAAATTCATTGGAATGCAAATCATTATTGAAGGTTTAGCCCTAGCAGCATTTGAAAGACAGAGACAATCGGTAATGGATCCTCTTTTAAAGGATATTTTTTATTTAGTAATAAGAGATGAAGCAAGGCATGTAACTTTTGGCGTAAACTATTTGGAAGAATTTATAACTACCCTTTCTGAAAAAGAGAAGAAAGAAAGAATTGATTTTGCATATGAAGCATGTGTAATAATGAGAGACAGATTTGGATCTACTAATGTTTTAAATCACTATGGATGGGATGTAGATGAGGCTATGAAAATTTCAACTAACTCTGAAGCTGCTCAATTATTTAACGCTTTGCTTTTCTCGAAAATAATGCCAAACCTTAAAAAGATAGGCTTGTTAGATGATGAAGTTAGCGAAAAATACGAAAAAATGGGCATTCTGCAATTTAAAGATTTAGATGATGCTTCAGTAACTAATTGGGAAGAGATGTCGAAACCATTAGAATACGCTTACAAAACTGCTTAAAAAAATAATAAACCATGAAAATAATAACTAAAGTTGAACACCCTCCTCTGGACCCAAGAGAATTTGACCTTCCAGAAGGCTTCTCGCCCAACCATATAGAGGATATTGTTGAAATATTTAAAACACCTTTAACTGGGCACTATAACTGGGACTATACAGATGCAGACTCGAGAATAAAAAAGCTATACGAGTTAGGCAAAGAGCTAAATTGGGATGGAGAAATTGATCTTGATTGGTCTAAAGGTATTAGTAGAAACGACCCCCCTTTGAAACCAGAATTGATAGCGAGGCTGGAAGGGCCTTTGGCAGCTTTACCTGAAGAAGAAAGGTTGGAATACATGCGACATGACCAAGCTTGGGCCTTAAGTCAATTTTTGCATGGAGAACAAGGAGCCTTGTTAGTTGCCTCTCAATTAGTCTCTTGTGCCCCCACCTATCAAGCTAAATTATATGCGGCTTCACAAACCTTTGATGAGGCTAGACACGTGGAAGTTTTTTCTAGGTACCTGCAAAGAATTCATGGCTTAGAATATCCAGTTAATAAGAACCTAAAAGCCTTATTAGATAAAACCCTTACAGACCCTAGATGGGATCTAAAGTTCATAGGAATGCAAATAGTTATAGAAGGACTAGCTTTAGCGGCCTTCCAAACAACTAAAGAAACCAGTAATTGCCCTTTGTTAAGAAACCTTGTTCATTATGTAATAAGAGACGAAGCAAGACATGTAACTTTCGGTATTAATTATCTTACTGAATTTCTCCAAACTCTATCTGAAGAAGAACTGGAAGAAAGAGCACAATTTGCATACGAAGCCTGTGTGGTTATGAGAGGCAGAATAATAAACACAGAGCTGCCCGCTCGTTGGTTTGGAATTTCGGAAGAGGAAGTTTTAGAACTAGTAGCAAATGATGCAACTCAAGACCTTTTCAACAATCTGTTATTTAATCGTGTGATGCCAAACCTTAAAAAAATAGGCCTCTTAACTGATAAGGTCATGCCTTTATACGAGAAACTTGATTTACTAAAACATGCCGAAGAAGACGATGATTTTGAGGTTGATTGGGCAGAACTAAATAAACCTCTAGAAAGTTCACAAGAAATAGATAAACAATCTTCTGAACTCTTAGAGCAACATAGAGCTACAGGAATTCTTTAGTATATTTCTAACATATTCCTTTCTCTGTCTGAAAGATTTAGCTATGAATAAAGCAGCTAAGTTATTTAAATAATTACAATATGCTTAACTTATTTAAGAGAGCAGAATCATTTGGAAACAGGATTGCAATAGAGCATGAAGGTAATTGCTTCTCTTATAATGAATTAGTTAATCGTTCTAATTTGATAGCTTCTTTTTTATTAGAAAAAAATAAAAGAGATTTAAATGAAGAAAGGATAGCTTTTCTCCTTGACCCAGATATAAATTATATAACTACACTTTGGGGTATATGGAAGGCTGGAGGAGTGGCCGTCCCCCTCAGTTTATCAGCTAAAAAGGAAGAGCTAATTCATTACTTATCAGATACAGATGCTAAGTTATTAATTACTTCTGAAAAATATAATTCTAGACTGGATTCTATAGATTTAGATAATCTAAAGATCCACTTAATAGAGAATGTAGATCTAGTAGAGACCAAAAGACTTCCAGAAATAGATTTTCATAGAGATGCAATGGTTTTATACACAAGTGGCACTACAAGCAAGCCCAAGGGGGTTGTTTCAACTCACAAAAACATAGATTCTCAGATTTCAGCTTTAGTTGAGGCATGGGAATGGAATAAAAATGACCATATACCACTTTTTCTTCCTCTGCATCATATTCATGGAATAATTAATGCCCTATCCTCTCCTCTTTATGTAGGAGGAAAAGTAACTATGCTGGGTTCATTTGAAATAAATGAGCTATGTAGGCAGGTGGCTAGTAAAAAATTCTCTGTTTTTACGGCCGTACCTACAGTATATTTTTCTCTGATTGATGAATTAGAAGAATCCAAGAATAAAGAGGTTATAGAAGGGTTTAAGTCTATGCGTTTAATGATGTCTGGATCGGCTGCTTTAGCTCCAGAAATACATAAGAAATGGGAAGAGCTAACAGGCCAGAAACTCTTGGAAAGATATGGCATGACTGAAATAGGCATGGCTTTATCTAACTCTTACAAGGGCGAAAGAAGACCAGGCTCAGTTGGAACCACCTTGCCAAAGGTTCAAATAAAACTACAAGATGATTCGGGCAATGAAATAAACGAAGAAGAAAAACCCGGTCAGATCTTGATTAAAGGACCTCAAGTTTTTAGAAAATATCTAAATCTTGAAGACAAAACAAAAGAATCATTTAAAGAGGGTTGGTTTTTGACTGGAGATGTAGCCATTCTTGAAAATGGATATTACAAAATCCTTGGAAGAGAATCAGTTGATATCATCAAAACAGGAGGATATAAAGTATCTGCTTTAGAAATAGAAGACATCGTCTTGAGGCACAAAGAAGTAAAAGAATGCGCTGTGGTGGGTATTCAGGATATTAAGTGGGGAGAAATAATTGCTGTTGCAATTGTTTCTAAAGATAAAGAAATGAACCTAGAAGAAATAAAGGATTGGTGTTCAGAATTCCTGTCTGATTATAAGTTACCTAGAAAACTTATTTACATTGATGAGCTTCCAAAGAATTCAATGGGAAAGGTGACCAAGCCTTTAGTAAAAGAATTATTTTAAATCTCTAATAAAGATTAAATACTATATTTCCTTCAATAAAGAAGCTATTTTCTTCGCCAATATGACGATAATCTTTGGAAACCCCAAGCCTAGTGTTAAAGCCAAATCTTTTATTGTGACCACTATAAACTAGTTCTAAGTCTAACTGTCTTCCGGATGGACTAAGATGATAGGTAAAGTCTTCAAACAAAACTTCTCTTTCTTTCGTTCTTCCAACTGGTAAATGAAAGTCTGCCCTTCCACTATCGAGTCTCAAGGGTTGAGATATTTTAATCCCCAAACTGTCATTATTAAGAAAGTAATTTTCTTTAAATAATCCTAAAGAAAATGAAGAGGATGACATCTTCTCAAAGTTTTTTAGTATTCCGTCACTATAGACCTTAGGCTTACTGGTTCCATAAAAAATTGATCCTATTGACTTAAAACCAAAGAAAGTTGAAGACATATTTATTCCTGAAAAATATGTTTTTGATTCTTTTAATCCGAACCCTCCAGAAAAAGAACTGCCCATTAAAGAATTAGATTCTGAAATAAAACCAGACTGTAAAGAATAATTGATTTTATTTATAAGGGATTTTATTTCTAGAACTAAACCAGAATTGTCTGAAGGTTCAAAAAATATATCTGAATCTTGGTGTTTGCCTAATAAGGCTGCGACCCTAAGAGATAATCTACTAGAAAAAGATTTTCCAAAGCCCATAAAGGAACCTTTAGAAGTAAAAGCAAGATAAGGAGAAGTCGTATTTTCTCTATTAAATGAATTTAAATTCTTACTGGTCCCCTTAAAAGAACCAAAATAGCTAGCTGGAGCTATTCCTTTGCCTAAGAATATAAAATTTTTGTTGTTGAATTCTCGCTTTAAAGAAAAATACTTTAGTCTTTCTCTGTCCTTCGACCATAATGAAACAGATTCCGGTTCAAAGTCTCTAGAAAAATCATTAATCCCCAAAATATAACTTACCTCTCCAGAGTTGTTATGAATTTGTCTTATCTGATTTGAAGAGTTGCTATAACGATTAGTTAAATAGGACAAAGGAACATAGGCTCCTTTGTAGGAAGAGTTCAATTTTTTAAAAAAAGGAGAGCCTAAATCATCAAAAACTACATATTCTTTTTCTAACAAAGAGTTAAAAGAATCTCCAATTAATCCTGGTAAAAAATTTATCTTTGTAGAGGTTTCTGTGTGTTTTAATTCTGATAATTCAGCAGAGACAGCTACCATTGTAGATCCCACTGGAGAAGTGGCTGCATCTAAATCCATTAAACCTTGTCCATAAATCTCTGAATCAGCATAAATACCACTTTTATTAGCAGTCGAAAACAAACGAGAAAGAAGTTCGGTATTTCCAAGTTGGTCTCTGAAATAATCAGCCAGCAAAGCTAATCCTCCTGAAACATGAGGTGCAGCCATAGAAGTTCCACTAAATTCTTCATATTGATTAGAACTTGAACTTGAATATGCGCTATTTATCTCCTCTCCTGGGGCAGCTATACAATAATCTTTAGCAACTCCACATCTACTAGAAAACCAACTAATAGCACCTGAATTATCTACAGATACAACGGCAACAGTATGACCTTGAAGTTCAGGAAGTAGATAAGCCATACCAGGAAATACCTCTGGACTTGAAAAATCTACACCTTCATCTGAATATGCTCCTGCGTTCCCTGCAGACCAAACAAAAATAGTTTTCCCTGAATCTGGTGTATTTATTTGAGCAAGAGCAGAAATGGTCTTTGGAAAAGCATATCTTAGATTGCTTTCAGAATAATCATTAATATTTCCTTGGTATCCAAAACTCCCATTAACAACAGTAACGCCTCTTTCTACAAAATAACTCTCCAATGTAGACCATGAGCTATCTATGGCAGAGTAATCTACTGTACTATCAATAGTTACTGGCTGGTAATCAGGAGGAGGGTCTGACAGCTCTATAGAAATAAAAAATAATTGAGCATCAAATGCTACCCCATGAATACCACTACCGTCCCTCTCTCCAACTGCTATCCCTGAAACATGTGTTCCATGTCTCTTTTCTTCAATTGTTGGAGACCTTGATGAATAGGTTAAATAGCTGTCAGAAGAAAACTTATTTTGACCGTTCAATTCTTGATGAGCAGTGTCTACACCAGAATCCATAATTCCTATAAGGACCCCTTCGCCTGTTGCCCCTCTCGCGTAAGCTGAAGAAGCTTTAATTAAAGCAAGACCGTATTGATTTTGGTATTCTGGAGAACTTTCATATTCTTGTTTTAATTCTTCATAGGTCAAACCAGTAGATGTAGAACCTCCACTTGAGGTTGTTCCTCCGGTGTTTGAAGATGGGATTGGGGTTGCTGGACCACTACTTCCTCCTCCACCTCCTCCACAAGCAGTTATTAGGAGTATTATAAATATAAAAATTAAACTCTTTAATTTAGTAAGAATTTTACACCCCCTATAACAATATTACCCTCTTGGACCAATCCTAACGAGTCTGCTTTAATCATAACTTCAGAAGGATTGTGCACTTTTATTTCAAAAGCTGAAGGACCATCACCTCTGTTATTTTTGTCTAGAGTAAAAATTATTCTTGAAGTACCTAGATTAATGACATAATCATCCCCTTCTTTATCTCCTTCTGTGCCTAGAGCTAACTCCCATTTTCTTAACATCTCTTGTGGATTGGATGATTGAATGTGAACCCCATTTAAACAGTCAACAACTTCCTTATTAACTTTAGAATCCCAATCTTTTCCAGCCCACTTCCAACTTTCTTCAGGATCCATAACATCCAAAGAAAGAATTGCCCCTCCTACATCTCTAGGATGTAGATGGATTGCTTTTGCTTTTGGATCTTCAGATTCAAAAACTATTCGCATCTTATTTTCTTCTACTCTTTCTTTGGTCTTCTCAAAATCTTCCACCTGAATAATAACCATGTACCCTCCATTACCACCTCTTCTTTCTAAGTACCTCCCCGCAGTTGTATTTTCTTGAATTGGACTTACTACTTCCAAAAATGTGTCGCCTACCGGCAACACTGCATTCTCTAATCCAAAAAATTCAACTCCTGGATCATAAAATGAAACTTCGATCCCAAAAAGATCATAAAGATTCTTAACGATTGGATCTCTTTCTGAAGCCACCAAAACTAGCTGTCTTACTCTCATTTATTACCTCTTAACACTAATATCATCTTATACTTGCTCCGAACAAAATATAATACAGGGATTATTATGCAAGTTTCTATTGATTTTGGAATAACCGTTACTGACATCTTAAGAAAAGATGATAATGGTGATTTAGCTCACAACTCTCTACTTTCCAAAGAAAAACCCTCAGATGCATTAATAAAGAGCCTTCTAGGTGATATTAACTTTAATAAAGTAGAAGGAATTTCTCTTACAGGTGGACATCATGAAGTTATAGGAGATACATCTAACAACATTAAAGTTACTCATGTTAATGAAGTTGAGGCCATAGGAAAAGGAGGCTTTCATTTATCAAGATTAGATCCTGCTACTCCTGCAATAATAGTAAGTGCAGGTTCTGGTACTGCTTGTATATTGGTAAAAGATGGAGAATACATTCATTGTTCTGGTACGGGAGTTGGAGGAGGAACCATATTAGGTTTAAGTAAGCTACTTCTAGGGACAACAAACATACAAGAAATAGAGAATCTAGCGAATAAAGGTAGTTATATTGGTACAGATCTAATTTTAGGTGATGTAGTTTCTGGTCCAATTGGTCTATTGCCCTCTGACATAACTGCTGTGAATTTTGGAAAAGTTTCAAAAGTAGAAGAAGAAATTTCTAAAGAAGATATTGCAGCTGGCATCATGAATTTAGTTGGGCAAACTGTTGCAAGAATAGCAACTTCAGTTGCCATGGCTTTCCAAGTACAAGATATTGTTGTAGTAGGTAGGGCCCCAAAATTTGATTTGATGAGAAAATCTATTGAAACAGCTGCTTCTTTGAGTTCTTTTAATCCTCACTTTCCAGAAAATGCTGAGTATGCATCTGCAGTAGGAGCTCTTTTAATTGGAGAAGAATAAAAAAACCCTGCTGAATAAATCCAACAGGGTTAAATTAAAAGTCTGACAATGTCCTACTCTCACATGGTCGAAACCATACTACCATCGGCGCTAAGACGTTTCACTTCTGAGTTCGAGATGGTATCAGGTGGTTCAATCTTGCTATGATCATCAGACAAAATTCATAAGTTCAATAAGTAATTTTGGTGAAGTTATTAATATCAAGAAATTACTTGATGTAATAAGGTCAAGCCAATCGAGCAATTAGTACAGGTTAGCTCAACGCCTTACAGCGCTTACACACCCTGCCTATCAACGTCCTAGTCTTGAACGGCTCTTAAAGGACCCGAAGGTCCAGGGAAATCTAGTCTTGAAGGAGGCTTCCCGCTTAGATGCTTTCAGCGGTTATCCTTTCCGAACATAGCTACCGGGCAATGCCACTGGCGTGACAACCCGAACACCAGAGGTTCGTTCACTCCGGTCCTCTCGTACTAGGAGCAACTCTTCTCAAATTTCCAACGCGCACGGCAGATAGGGACCGAACTGTCTCACGACGTTCTAAACCCAGCTCGCGTACCACTTTAAATGGCGAACAGCCATACCCTTGGGACCTGCTCCAGCCCCAGG
>Ga0208764_10002436_pt1 | contig 11666 bp, 11 predicted proteins | sample ETNtaG_18_FD_185762 | JGI IMG/M metagenome (GOLD analysis project Ga0208764, IMG submission 185762) | Marine microbial and viral communities from oxygen minimum zone, Eastern Pacific Ocean - ETNP201302SV91 (SPAdes) (version 2) | ecosystem: Environmental > Aquatic > Marine > Oceanic ... | reverse complement strand
CTTGCTTGCAAGAAAAACTAAACGTGCAGTTAAACTTAAAATAGATCGTGATGACGATATTATTATAACTGGGAAACGACACGATTTTTACTCAGAATATGAAGTAGGTTTTGATGAACTCGGTGTTATTAAAGGTCTAAAATTGAAATTAGCATCGAGATGCGGAATATCACCTGATCTCAGTGGAGCTATTAATGAACGCGCACTTCTTCACATAGATAACGCTTATTATCTTGAAAATGTACTGGTAGAAAATTATCTTTGCAAAACCAATACAGCGTCAAACACGGCGTTCAGGGGATTTGGGGCAAACCAAGCGATGATGGCAATCGAAAACATCATTGAACATATTGCTACCACACTTAATAAAGATTCCGCTGAAATAAGAAGAAGAAATTTTTACCAAAAAAAGAAAAAAAATATTACTCATTATAATATGAAGATCGAAGACAATGTTACCCAAGAAATCTATGATCAGTTGATAAAATCTTCCAATTATAAAAGCAGACAGTTAAGTATAAAAAAATTTAATTCAGAAAATAAATATATTAAGAAAGGAATTTGTTTTACCCCAGTAAAGTTTGGAATTTCTTTTACGACCTGGCATTTAAACCAAGCGGGTGCTCTAGTTCATATTTATTATAATGATGGAAGTGTTCTTGTAAATCATGGAGGTGTCGAGATGGGCAATGGCGTCCATACGAAAATTCAACAACTTGTAGCGCACGAATTAGGTTTGCCTTTTTCAAAAATTAAAGTTAGTGCAACGACCACTGATAAAGTTCCTAACACAAGTGCTAGTGCCGCTTCAAGCACAACAGATCTTAACGGCGCTGCTACACTTAATGCAATTTCTAAAATAAAGATGAATTTAGCCACATATGTAAAACGTAAATATAAAATTAAAAATGGTGAAGGAATTTATGAAAGTGGAATGGTAAAATTTAAAGGAAAAACTTTTAAATTTAATAAACTGGTTAAAGAAGCTTATTTAAATCGAGTTTCATTATCTTCTACTGGTTTTTATACAACACCAAAAATACATTTTGATAAAAAAACTTTTACAGGAAGACCATTTCTTTATTTTTGCTATAGCGCAGCTGTTAGCGAGGTTATGATTGATACACTAACTGGAGAAAATAAAATATTACGCGCTGATATATTACATGACGCGGGTAGAGCTATAAATCCAGCTATTGAAAAAGGCCAGATAGAGGGTGGGATGGTCCAGGGAGCCGGTTGGTTGGGATGTGAAGAAGTTGTTTGGAAAACTAATGGTCAAATCACTACGCATTCACCATCTACTTATAAAATTCCTGCGGTGAGCGATATGCCAGAAAAATTTAATGTAGAAATTTTTAAAAAAGGTAAAAATATTGAAAATGTAATAAATAAGTCAAAAACAACCGGAGAGCCCCCTCTGATGAATGCAATGTCAGTTTTTTTTGCAGTTAAAAATGCTATAGCATCCATTGGAGATTATAAAATAAATCCTAAGCTTGATGCTCCAGCGACACCCGAAAAAATATTAATGAGTATAAAAAATTTGAAAAGCAAAATATGAAAAATGAATTTATGAAGAGAGCTATACAGATTTCTATTGAATCTGTTAAAAATGGAACGGGACCATTTGGTGCAGTAATTGTTACAGATGGTAAAATTATCGCAGAAGGCTCTAATAAGGTAACCTTAAGTAACAACCCAGACAGTACAGCCCATGGAGAGATGTGCGTTATACGAGATGCGTGTAAAAAACTAAATACTTTTAATCTAAGTGGATGTGAACTGTATTCTAGTTGTGAACCATGCCCCATGTGTCTCAGCGCCTGCTATTGGAGTCGTATTGATAAAATATACTATGCAAATACCAGAGAAGACGCAAAAAAAATTGATTTCGATGATTCACTAATCTATTCAGAAATTACAAAAAATATTAATGAGAGAAAAATTTCTATGGAACAAATAATGAGAGAAGAGGCTTTAAAAGCTTTTGAATTATGGGATAATAAAAAAGACAAAATAAAATATTAATCAAAATGGAATTCTTACCTGATATTTCTAAATGGACTCAAGCCCTACTTAGATGGGGGCACGTTTTTTTTGCTATATTATGGGTTGGCACATCATTTACTTTTAATTACCTAGATAATAAGTTGCCAAAAAATACAAACGAAGATGGCATTGAAGCTGATTCTATATTGCAACATAGCGGATTCTACTACAAACTTATAAGATATCATGGGGCACCCAAGGAAGTTCCTAAAAATGTAATTCTTTGGAAGTATACTTCCTATTTAACTTTTTTATCAGGCATAGCGTTATTGATATTAATTTACTTCGTGAATGCAGATATTTTGATGGTCGATAAAAGAGTAAATGAAAATATTTCTCCTTCAATCGCAATAGCAATTTCAATATTATCTATAATAGGGTCGTGGCTAATTTATGATTTTATTTGCAAGTCTAAATTAATAAACTTCAAAATTATTTTTCCTACTGTACTTTTAATTATTGGAACAGCTATTTCATTTGGTCTAACCAAAGTCTATGGTCAACGATTTGCCTTTTTGCAATCGGGTATTATTTTAGGAAGTATAATGACCATGAATGTATTTTTTGTTATAGCTCCTAACGGCAAAAAAATAGCTTTATCTGCTTCAAAAAATGAAAAATTTGATTTAAATCTTTCACTTCGAGCAAAGGTAAGGTCAGTTCACAATAATATTATTACATTGTTAGTTTTATTTATAATGCTAAGCGGACATGCGTCTTTTGTTTGGACCAGTAAATACAATTGGATAATTCTTTTTATTCTAGCAATAATTTTTGGAACAATTCAATATTACGTAAACTGGAAAAATAAAAAAGAATCTAATTAGACTCCTTCTATAATCTGTAAATTTCTTTTTACAGAACCTTTTAATATATTATGAGCTTCCTGGTACTCGTCCGAATTGTAACATTTCTCTGCTTCTTCAAATGTAGGAAATTCAACTATTACCGTTCTTGGAGACTCTTTACCCTCGAGAGTGATTTTTTTTCCTCCGCGGCAAATAAAATTTCCAGAGTATTTACTAATAGCTACAGTAGCTTTAACAGCATATTTTTTTAAAGTTTCCATATTTTCAATATTTTCATACACAGCTATCCAAATTCCTTTTGACATTTTTCTTCTCCTTTATTTTTTTAATTGGTATGTTATCAAATCATAATGACAGAAAAACGAAGAATTTCATCCAAAGAGTATTCGGAAGCGATAGAAAAATTGGCTATCATGATTGACGAATCTGGTTTTAAGCCCAGTCATATCATATCCATAGCAAGGGGCGGCTTGAGAATCGGAGATGTACTTTCAAGGCTATTTCGTGTGCGCTCATCATACTTGGGTGTTGAGAGTTATGAAGTTGCAGAAAAGGGAAAGATCTCTGATAAACAAAAAGATGAAGTAATTTTCTCACGTGATATTTCGTCTACCACACAAGAGTATGGAAATAATATATTAATATGTGATGATTTGGTAGATTCAGGAGATTCTTTAATTTATACAAAAAAATTTTTGTTAAATTATAAACCTTTCAAAGGTAAAAATATTAACTTCAAAACAGCCGTTTTACATCAAAAGCCAGCAAGCAAAATAACACCTGACTACGTGGTTGAAAAAATGTCTACTAATTTGTGGCTTATCTACCATTACGAAGAATTTGAATTAATTTCAATTTCAGATCTTCAAAAAAAGCACAACAAGTAAGCTTTAAGCTTATTTTTCTATATAGCCTTTGTTGGTCTTCTCTCTAATCTTTGATTCAGAAAATTTTTTTGCATCTTCGCTAGCACTTTTTCCCTTAAATTTTTTTACTATAGAAGCAGGATTTTCAATACCAATCCTTCCATAGGTCAGGGTAACTTGTTTTCCTTTTAAGTTTATTTCCCAAAACTTATTGCTAATCGCATCTTTATATTCGTATCTCTTTTTCATAACTCTATACTAACTAAATACCATCAATAGCTTCAATACCGTTGTTGCTTTTGAAGTTGTTAAGATAGATGAAAAACGTGGGTATTAATGCCTTTGTTGCTTTCTATGTACGCCATCGCTAAGAAAGTAAAATTTTGTAAAAAAAAAGGGCCAGAATAAATCCGGCCCTTTTTGTGTAAAAGTTTTAAGCTTTATGCAACAAGGAAAGAAACTAAACTTAACGCAGCAATAATCCAAATTGCTGGAGAAGTATCCGTTTTTCCTGTTAAGAGTTTTATAGCTGCATAAGAAATGAATCCAAGAGCTATCCCGTGACTTATTGAATAAGTGAACGGCATGGCGATAGCAGCTAAAACAGCTGGACAGGCCTCTGCGGCGTCGTCCCACTCAATGTCCTTTATGTTTCTAAGAAATAGTGTTGCAATATAAATCAATGCAGCTCCATCTACTTCCTTAGGGAGACTCGTAGCAAGCGGAGATATAAATAAACAAGCTAGGAATAATACTCCAATCGTCAAAGATACCATTCCAGTTCTGCCTCCAGCTTTTACTCCAGCGGCCGACTCGACGTACGTAGTTACCGTAGTCGTACCCATTACTGCACCCGCCACTGTAGCTACTGAATCAGAAAGCATTGCTTTTTCTATATCAACGATCTTGTTACCCTTCATTTTACCCGCAACATTCGCTACACTCGTCAAGGTTCCCGCTGTATCAAAGAAATCTATGAAGAACAACGTGAAGACAACTGTAACCATACTAGCTGAAAGGGCAGCACCTAAATCAAAATCAAATAGGTGGGTCATCGTTGGCGGTGCCGATGCAACGCCATAGAATTTACCCCAACCAAAGATCCATGCGATCGCAGAAAATACCAATATACCTATAATGATGTTTCCTTTGATGCCTTTCTTTTCCATCCAAATCATTGAGATGAATGCTCCAGCTCCACAAAGTAACAATGGATTACTTAAATCTCCCAACGTCACTAAGGTCACCGGGTGAGCTGCTGTAATGCCCATTATTTCAAAACCGATCACACCGAGAAACAAGCCGATTCCAGCGCCAATCCCTAATTTCATCGACTTTGGAATCGAATTTATTAGATAAGCGCGAATTGGAGTCAGTGAAATAATTAAGAACACAACTCCAGCGACCAGCACGGCGCCTAACGCCTCCTGTGGTGTATACTGCATACCAAGACACACGCCGTAACTTATAAAAGCGTTTATGCCCATACCGGGAGCCAAGCCGATCGGCCATGTCTTAGCATAAAATGCAGCTATAAAACATGCCAACGCTGTGGCTAGCACTGTTGCCGTAAAAATTCCTCCGAAGTCAAACCCACCGTCCGCCAAGATGATCGGATTTAGAGCGAGTATATATGCCATCGTCAGGAAGGTCGATACACCTGCGACGATCTCAGTCTTCATATTCGTCCGGTGGCCTTTAAAATCAAAATACTTTTCAAGCATTTTTTTCCTCCTTTTAATTAAAAGTAAGTAAGTCTACTAAAGGTTCTCATGAAATTCACAATCAAATAGCTCATAGCTGGTATTTTATTGTGAATACTTTTACAACCATCGGTATATTTTATTTAAAAAAAATTCTATGCTAAGTTGTTTTTATGAGAGTAGTAATTACAACTTTAATGCTATTAATTTTTTTAAACGCTTGCCAAACAGTTCAAACAAAGGTTGATGAAAAAACCCAGGCAGAACTTAATAAAATGGGGCAATTTATAGGGCATAGTTTAAACGAAGTTTATATAGATTATGGAAATGAAGGTGTCCACAGCGCAGATTATAAAGGCTATAAAAAGGTGACATTTACAACGAAAAAAATGGGTCTTGCCTGCAAAAGAATTTTTTTTTATGACCGCTCACAGGTGATTACTTCTATTAAATTTGCTGGATGCTGGTAGCGAATGATTTTTAAAATTTGAAGATTAGGTATTTAATTTATTTGCAATTTTTAAAATGAAACTATAATCAAAAGCTATTTCCTCAATAGCAGACGTTCTTCCAGATTTTCCACCATGTCCGGAATCTTCTAGTTCACATTTTAGAAGTAATAAATTTTTATCAGTCTTATGTTGTCTAAGTTTGGCCGTAAATTTTGTTGGTTCATCAAAAATAACTCTCACATCTTTCAAGTTGGTGACTAATAATAAATTACAATAGTCCATTTTTTTAATATTATGGTAAGGGCTATATGATTTAATATATTCAAAATGTTCTTTATTATTTTTTGCATCACCAAATTCAGTTAACTCACCCAATGTTAAGGGAAGCGAATGATCAAGATTTGTAGTAAGTGAATCAAGAAATCCAACTTGAATCACCATTCCTAAAAATAATTCTGGTGATTGGTTGACTGTTGATCCCAAAAGTAAACCGCCTGCAGAACCAGCGTATCCGATAATACCACCTTTATAAGTATATTTTTTCTCAATCAAAAATTTTGCGGCAGCTATGTAGTCTTCAAATGTATTTTTTTTATTAAGCATTTTTCCTTCAAAGTGCCAAGCCTCGCCACGTTCACGACCGCCGCGCACCGATGCATCTACCCAAATAATATTTCTGTTTAATAGAGATAATCTAGTACTTGAAAATCCAAAACTTAAACTGTTACCGTAGCTGCCGTATGCGTATAATAAAACATTTGCAGTCCCATCAATCTTCGTATCTTTGTGTCTAGTAATGGTTAAAGGTATTAATCTTCCATCATGAGATTTACATTCCAATCTTTCTGTAATGTAATTTTTTGGAGAATAATTTTTGTCTAAAACTTCTTGTTCTTTAACAAATTTTTTCTCTTTCGTTCGAAGATTATAAATATACGTTTTTCCATTTGTCTTCGGTGAAGAGTAACTAATATAAATACAATCTGTATTCGTTTCTTTTTGTATTTCTGAAGCATACGGACTCCAAACCTTTTCGTCCATGAAGGCAGGAAGCTCTTCCTCTTCATTAGTCTTGATATTTCTCACAAATACTTTAGGGAGTGCATTAGATAGCTCACCCCTTATAATCCAGTCATCAAGAAATTCCAAAGATCCAATTACCACTTCTTTTTTAGCAGGAATAAAATTTTCCCAAGTGTTAATATCATCATGTTTGCATCGACATATTTTGTAATCGGGAGATTTGTCCTGGTTTGTATGGATCCAAAAATAGTTTTGCCACGAGTCAATTGAATATCTGATTTTTTCAGAGCGTTTTTGAAATAGTTTCAGTTTTATTTTTTCTTCTGAGTTAGCGGAATCAGATGTAAAATAATGTGTCTCAGTCGTAGAATGATCAGAAGTGCTAATTGTAAAAAATTTTTCATCAGCAGTTAATCCACCCATGCCCGCAGTGAATCTTGGGTCGACTTCTTCATAAATTAGTTCATCATCCTTTTGGAAGGATCCAATTTTATGCCTAAAAATCTTTTTGGGCTGATGTTTTTCATTTAATAAAGTGTAGAAAATAAATCGATTATCTTTGCTGAAGGTTATTCCACCAGAAGTGTTTTCAATTTTTTCATCAATAATTTTTTTATCCGATATTCTTCTTATATAAATAGTGTAAAATTCTGAACCATTTAAATCTAAAGAATATCCCAAAAGAGAATGGTCATGGCTTACTGTTAGATCTCCTACTCCGAAATAGCTAGAACCCAGCTTCTTTTTTTCTTTATCACCATTCCAATATTCCTGAACTTTATTTTTATCATCTTCTATTTTTTTTCTTAGCAGAATAGGATAATTATTTTCCTTAGTGGTTTTTGTCCAATATTCCCATCCATCTTTATTATAAAAAAAGTGAAGAGATTCATCATCTAGCTTAATCCTACCTTCAATTTCTGTGAATAGTTTCTTTTGAAATTTTTCAGTGTCTTCCATTTGGAATTTTGTATAAGCATTTTCTTCTTCTAAATATTTTCTTACCTCAGGATTTAATTTTGAGCTGTCTTTTAAAACTTCAAGAATGTTTTCTTGATGGATCCAGCTGTATTCATCTTTAATCTCAATTCCATGATGCTTGGTGACTTGTAATTTTTGTTTTAATTTAGGTGGATTTTTCATTAGGATACTTATTTATATGAATATTGTAATAACTGGAATAATTATTTTTGTCATAACATTTTTGCTATTATCTTGGTTTGCTGGGCAAAAAACAAAGAAAATGGCAAAAGGTGTACGAACTTTGATTGTTATTTTATCTCTGTTGATAGCAATAATTTTAGCTATAGGAGGAAGAATATTATTTTCTTTACCATTATTCTTTTTAGCCTTGTCAGCTCTTAAAATAAAAGGACTTACAGCTTTTCAAATTTGGCAAATTTGGCGCTTGCTGAATTATTTACGGGCTACAGGTCGATATTCTTATTTTGGTCAAAATAACAATCAAACCAGACCCACAAGCGATTTATCAATTGATGATGCCTATAAAATTCTTGGACTAAAAAAAGGGGCAAGTAAAAACGAGATCGAGGAATCGGCACGAAAACTACAACGCAAAATACACCCAGATGTGGGCAATCCAAATTCTGAGTATTTATCAAAACTAGTGAACTCTGCAAAAGATTTAATTTTAAAAACCGATTTTAGCTAATTAATTCTAAAGATTTTTTTAAAACTTCATCAAAAGATATCTTATGATTAGCATCGGCATTATAGCCAATGAAACTTTCAATCGTTTCTCCAATTGGAAGTATAATTTTTATATTTTCATTCCACAAACCATAATTACAAGGGCTTCCACAAAAAATCATAAGAACCTTGACTTTTAAATTGGCAGCTAAATGTCCAAACCCAGTATCGTTCGAAATTCCAGCATTACAGGAAGCGAGTATTGGTATTATCTCTTCTATATTTAGGTTGCATAAAGATACACATCTTTTACCTATTGAAGAATCCATAATTTTTTTGACAAGATTTTTATCATCTGAACCAGCAGCAATAAAAAATTTACTTGGGTGCTTTTTATTGAGTTCTTCAATCAATCTTATAAAATTTTTGGTTGGCCATATTTTATTTTCGCCGCTAGCACTTGGGGCAATTATGTAATTTTTTACATCATTTGTTATATTATATTTAATTTTTGTTTTCTCGATATCATCTTTATCCCAGTAAATTTTTGATGCAGAATTTATTTTCTTTTGTAATATTCCTTCAGTGAACTCTTGTGCCGTTTTAAAAAAATTTTTTCCTTTTTTTGAAAAAAATGGATAGTGGTAAATTTTTTTTCGGGGGATACCAGAAAATAAAGCTATTAAATACAATCTAATAGAATCACTATAAATATAAACTTGGTCAAACTTTCTGGATTTAATTTTATTTATAATATTAAAAAAATCTTTTCGTCCGAGATCTATCACTTCATCAACATGCTGTTTATCATTTGTAAAAACTGTTTTAGCTTTAGTATTTTTTTGAGCAAGAACAGACACTGGTTTACCGATCTCTCTAGATAGGTGGTGTATATTACTTAAAAGAATTTGGAGATCTCCAATTCCCGGTGATTTAATGATTATTAGGGCTTTATTCATTATTTATATCTAATATAATTTCTAATTAATAAATTGGTGAAATTATGTCTATAAAAAAAGGAATAAGTGGCGGCATATATGCTGCTTCTTTGACAATCAGCAACAATGATTTGTCAGTTAATATAGATGCTACAGTTAAACACGCTGAAAATTTAATTCAGCAAGGCTGCCATGGTGTAGTTGTTGGCGGTAGCACAGGACAGATGACTCTTATAGCGCCTAACGAAAAAAGAAAATTAATTGAAAAAATGAGCACTAGTAAATTTAAAAATAATTTTGTTTTTGGTACTGGGACCAATTCCTTAAATGAAAATATTGAATTAATGAAACATTGTATAAATAATGGAATTGATCGCTTTTTGATCATGCCTAGCAGTTATTATTCATACAGCAATGAAGGAGCTTATGCTACTTATGCAAATATTGTAGAACGAGTTCCTGAAAGCAGAATCATTTTATATAATTTTGAAAAATTATCTCATTTCTTGTTTACACCTGAACTTGTAACTAAGCTAGCTAACGATTTTCCAGAACAAATTCTTGGGGTAAAAGATAGCTCATATAATTTGTTCGAAACTTTAAAGATACCAAATTTTAAAATTTTTCCGGGATCAGAAACAAAATTATTAAAAGGTTTAGAACTTAATAATAGCGGGATCATTAGTGCGGTCGCAAACGTGACCGCGTCTTTAGCTCGTAAAGTTTATGATGATTTCCATAATAAAAAAAAACAAACTTTCAATGAACGCCTTTGTTCAATCCGTAAAGTTTTTGATAAAAATAATTTAATCTCAGGTTTACATAGTTTTATGTCTATTGAGGATGAAAAATATAAAAATGTTTTACCTCCATTAAGTCTTCTTACCAAAGAGAAAGAAAAACAAATGATGGATCAATTAAAAGCTTTAAATTTTTATCCAGAGAGAAAGGCAGCATAGAATGTATTTTTTGCCTAAATTTTTATCTAAGATAATTAAGAAAGATGGTTTCATTTTAATTTCTCCTGAAAACCAAAAATTTATAATAGGGAGTCCAAAAAAAGATAAACCTTTAGAAGTCAAAGTGTCAAAAAAAGTTTCAGAGCTAAAATGTATAATGCATTCTGAAAAATGGATTCCTGAATATATAATTTCAAAAGATATAACATTTAGCGCAGGATCACTCGAAGATTTTTTAACAATTTGTATAAATAATAAAGGAAGAGGAGATGTAAATTTTTTCAACGATTTTATTTCTAAAGCAAAAAGCATCTATAGACGAACATTCTTTTTTGAAACAAGAAAGAGAAATCGCAAAAGTATTTCATTTCATTACGATATTCCTAGCCAAGTTTATAAATATTTTCTGGGTCAATCAATGATGTACAGTTGCGCATATTTTGATAAGGGTGGACCCGAACATCAAACGCTTGACGAAGCACAATATGCAAAAATAGATTTTTTAAAAAAAAAACTCAGACTTTCGGAAAAAGATTCAGGACTGCTTGACATAGGTTGTGGAAATGGTCAGTTCATTTTATCTTGCGCCGAAGAACACAACATTCCAATGCATGGTATATCACTAAGTGAAGAGCAGACAAAGGTAGCGAAAGAAAAACAAAAAGAAAAAAATTTAGATAATTCAAATATAACTTTTGAAGTTAAAGATTTTAAGGATATTAAAAATAAAAAATATAGTAAGATAATAAGTATAGGCCAATTCGAGCATCAATTAAAACAAAACGATGGTTATTATAAATATTTTAAAAAAATTTATGATCTTTTAACAGAAGACGGAATTGCGGTTATTCACTATATTGGATCGAATACAAAACCAAAGCCAGAAAATGTTTTCATTCAGCGCTATCTCTTTCCAAATGGCAGATGCCCTTCTTTTCAAGAAGTAATACCTGCCATAGAGAGGAGCAACTTGATACTTAGCGATGTTGATGTATGGAGAAAACATTATTATTACACACTTTTAGAATGGCACAAAAACTTTATGGGCAAAAAAAAAGAAATAACTAAACTTATGGGGGAAAAGTTCACCTTGATTTATAGAATGTATTTATGGGGATGCGCACAATCCTTTTTGAATGATTTGCAAGTTATGCAACTGACTTTAACTAAAAAAATAGATACCATTCCTATTACTAAGAAATATTTGTTCAATT
>Ga0208764_10002435_pt1 | contig 11673 bp, 8 predicted proteins | sample ETNtaG_18_FD_185762 | JGI IMG/M metagenome (GOLD analysis project Ga0208764, IMG submission 185762) | Marine microbial and viral communities from oxygen minimum zone, Eastern Pacific Ocean - ETNP201302SV91 (SPAdes) (version 2) | ecosystem: Environmental > Aquatic > Marine > Oceanic ... | reverse complement strand
TTGACCCGATCAATATGCTCCTGGGCAGTGCCGTGCGAGAAGTTGACCCGCACCACATTCATGCCCGCTGCGATCATTCGCTCAAGAACTGCGGGATCGGTAGATGCCGGCCCCAAAGTGGCCACTATTTTGGTTTGACGGGGTACATACACGTTGGGCACCAATTTGCTCCCTGAGTTAGACATTAAGCCGCTCTCTGTTGAAGAATTTCTACGGCCGGCAGGGTTTTACCCTCCAGAAACTCAAGAAATGCGCCGCCACCGGTTGAAATATAACTGACCTGATCACCAATGTTGTACTTTGAAATAGCCGCCAAGGTGTCGCCACCGCCCGCAATCGAAAAAGCCTTGGAATTTGCAATTGCCATGGCCAGGCGCTCAGTGCCTTTGCCAAACTGATCGAACTCAAACACTCCCACAGGGCCGTTCCACACAATGGTGCCGGCTTTGTCCAGAATCGCAGCGAGTTCTTCGGCTGTATTGGGGCCTATGTCGAAAATCATGTCATCAGCGGCCACGTCGGCCACTTTCTTGCTGGTGGCATACGCTGTCGGGGAAAATTCTTTGCCTACCACTACGTCACTAGGAATTGGCACGGCAGCACCGCGTGCCTTCATGTTGTCGATGATGGTTTTGGCCTCGCCCACCAAATCGTGCTCGGCAAGCGACTTGCCGATTGGCAAGCCCAGCGCAGCCATGAATGTATTGGCGATACCGCCACCCACAATCAACTGGTCCACTTTGTCGGCCAGACTATTCAAAATTGTCAGTTTGGTCGACACCTTAGAACCCGCCACAATCGCCACCATTGGGCGTTTGGGAGCGGAAAGCGCTGCACCCAAGGCATCAAGTTCGGCAGCCAGCAAAGGGCCTGCACACGCCACTGGCGCATATTGTGCCGCGCCGTGAGTAGTGGCCTCTGCACGATGGGCCGTGCCGAAGGCGTCATTGACATAAACATCGCAAAGCGCGGCAATTTTTTGTGCCAGTTCGGGGTTGTTCTTTTTTTCGCCTTTATTGAACCGGCAGTTTTCCAGCAGCAACACTTCACCAGCCTTCACGTCTACACCATTCACCCAGTCTTTGACCAAGCGAACAGGGCGGCCCAACAATTCACCCAGACGCGCGGCCACTGGGGCCAAACTCAACCTCTCATCGTACTCACCCTCGGTGGGTCGGCCAAAGTGGCTGGTCAGCAGCAAGGCTGCGTTGTTGTTCAAGCAGTATTCAATGCCGGGCAAAGAGGCGCGAATGCGGGTGTCTTCCGTGATGTTGCCATTTGCATCCACTGGCACGTTAAAATCGACGCGGATCAACACGCGTTTGTTGGATACGTTTTGGTCGGTCAGGCGCAGGAAACGCAACATTGCTTTTCAACTCTCAAGGAAGGTTATTGGAAACAATCCGGAATTATAACGCCCCCAGCCCGCTTTTCCTCGGGGTTGCCTACTCCTTTGTGATTGGAATATTGGCAATTGCAGGGCAAGTTTTTGCGCCCGACTTCGCCCGGCAAGGGCTTGATTTAATTGACTCATTCTTCATTTACATCCTGATAGCGCAGTTTACCCACCTAGGCTGGGTTCACCTGGGCCTGAACCTGGGCGGCTTGGCGATTGTGGCCTGGGGATTTTCAAACCAGCGAAGCCAACGCGAATGGCTGTGGGTACAGTTGCTTTCACTGGTGTGGCTTGCGTTTTACTTGAGCTGGATTGAGCCTGTTCAATGGTATTGCGGATTGAGCGGCGCCCTGCATTTTCAGTTCACTGCCTGTCTGCTGCTCGCGCTGCACCGAACCCCTAGCAAACCTGCTCTGGGCTGGCCTTTGTGGGTTCTTGCCGCGGGGCTGATTGCAAAGCTGATACTTGAATGGAATTCTGGCCACACCACCGATGCTTTGGTGGGCGGCCCGATTGCATTTGAGGCACACAGGGGGGGTGCCTTGGGTGGTCTTTTATTCGGACTGGCTATAATTTCCCGGTCATGGTGGCTGAAGCAAAACCCGACTTCCTGAATAATCCAATCAGCAGGGTGAGCATCAGCAAACCAGGCAATGTGGTGGCACCGCCGCCACCGCCACCGCCGCCACCTGCGGAAACTGCCGAGCTGGAGCCCGAACCGTTGTCAGTAGTGGGTGTGGTAGTGCCACCTGAACTGGCATTGGCCACCGATGAGGGTGAACTGCCATCATCCCCGCTGGCCAACACACGCAAGGCTGTGAAGCTGCTGTGCGCTTCGCCAACCGAGTCGGTCACGGTGAGTTGAAACACCAAGTCAGAGCTTGAAGTCGGGGCTGGCAAGTCAACATCAGCAGTGGTTTGTGTGCCAGTCATCAACTGCTCACCCGACACCTGCGTCCAGGCATAAGAAGCGATGCTACGCCCCGCCGCAACGCTGCTGGCAGACCCACGCAAGCGAACAGGATGCAAGCCGGTGGCACTCTCCTGATATCCGCTCGTGCCCAAGCCATTGGCTGATGCAGATGCATTGGCCACTGGGCGTGTTCCTTTCGCCGCAGACACTGCCGCAAAAGCATCGAGCATGCCCGCGCCACACACAGCAGTGGTGCAATTGCAACTGCCTGAACCTTGGTTGGCCGTGCAGGCGCTGCTTCTGGGACTTAGAAAACCCGACGTGTTGCTCAAGATTTGACTACGCAATTGGGCTGGCGTCAGTGCTGGATTTATGGCGCGCATCAACCCAGCCGTGGCTGCCACCAAAGGTGCAGCGAAAGAGGTACCGGTTTTGCTGACCAAACTGGCCGATGCAGGCGTGGTAGTACCCGAATTGCCCAAGCCCACCAAACCATTGCTGAAACCGCCAGGTGCCATCAGGCTGACTGCACTGCCGATTGCGCTGTAACTGGCGCGGCTGCCATCGCGGTCTAAAGCCCCCACTGAAAGAACATTGTTGCAATTGGCCGGCGAGTCGACCGAACCACCGCTGTTTCCAGCTGCGGCCACCACCAAAGTACCCGCTGCATTCACTCGATCCACTACTGTTTGCTCAAACGAGCTGCATGTAGTGGGACTTCCCAAACTCAGATTGATCACATCGGCCGGGTTAGGGTTGCGAGGAATGCCCGGAACATCAAGGCCAGCTGACCACAGCATCGCATCGAGTACATCCGACAGCAGGCCGCCGCATTTGCCAAGCACGCGGACCGGCAACACCTTCACATTCCAGTCAGCGCCAGCCACATCTGAATCGCTGTGGGTATTGGCCGCGATTTGACCGGCAACAAAAGTGCCATGCCAGCTTGAATTCTTGACACTACAGCCAGAGAAAGCCTGAGTTTGCGCGTCAGCACTGCTGATCCAGTTACCAGGGTCTGCTGCATTGGCATCGCGGCCGTTGCCATCATTGGCTGTGGGTACGTCCGAGACAAAGTCAAAACCGCTGAGCAATCGACCCATCAAATCGGGAGTTTCAAAAACCACACCTGTGTCCAACACAGCCACGACCACATCGGCGCTCCCGCGAACCACATCCCAAGCCTGATCAAACTTTGCGCCTGCAGTGTTGAATGTAGAACGCAAGGCCCACTGATTGGCAAAGGTTGGGTCGTTGGGTGTTGCAAATGCACGCACAGGCCGGTCTTCAATTGCAAACTCCACCTCGGGATCACTGGCCAGGCGGTTCAGCATGGATTGCTGATCACCTGTACGCACGCTGCTACCCCAACGCATCACATGTGTACCCACCGAACCTGCGCGCAACCAGGTGGCATCCACATTGTTTCTCGCCATCACATCGGCAAGAAATTCACCTTCTTTTTCCAGGCGGCGCAGGGACGGCGCACTGCTTAGCTCAACCGAGTTCTTCAATTTGACAATGAATTGAGCACCACCGCTTTGCGCATGAGCAGGCGCAACCAAGAGAATCCACAGCATCAGCAAAACGCTGGTGATCAGCACACGCAGGGGTGTCAGTTTTTGCTTTTTGGGACGGAAGGTCAACATGGCAGTACTCGCTTATCACAATGGGTTCAGGTTACCCAGCGAGGTGCGCAATCAATTTGTTGAATAGAAAGCAGAACGGAGCCTACTTCTCAGCCACCTCGCCAAAGCCCGACGAATACCGCTTTAACGGCATGAAACAAGGCTTTGCGCATGACCAATAGGGGTAGGGAGACCCACAAAAGGGGGAGGTTTTTTGAGGAATACGATGACGTAAAAAAACCGGGCACAAGGCCCGGTTTTTGATGGCACGGACTTGGGAAATTACTTCGCGTTCATCAGTGCAACTGTGGTGTCCAACATGCGATTGGAGAAACCCCACTCGTTGTCGTACCAGCTGGACACCTTCACCAGCTTACCGCTTACTTTGGTCAAAGTGGCATCAAACGCGCTTGAAGCCGGGTTGTGATTGAAGTCGATCGACACCAAAGGCGCCTCGTTGTATTCCAACACACCCTTTAATGGGCCTTCGGCGGCAGCTTTCAGGATACCGTTTACCTCGTCCACGGTGGTGTCGCGCTTGGCAATGAACGACAAATCAACCATGGACACGTTGATGGTGGGCACGCGCACAGCGTAACCATCCAGTTTGCCGTTCAGTTCTGGCAACACCAATCCAACCGCAGCAGCCGCACCTGTTTTGGTGGGGATCATGCTCATGGTGGCAGAACGGGCACGGCGCAGGTCTTCGTGGTACACATCGGTCAACACCTGGTCATTGGTGTAGGCGTGAATGGTGGTCATCAGGCCGGTTTCAAGGCCAATTGCATCATTCAAAGGCTTGACCAGCGGGGCCAGACAGTTGGTGGTGCAAGACGCATTGGAAATCACTGTGTCAGTGCTCTTCAACACATTGTGGTTCACACCAAAGACAACGGTCGCGTCTACGTCTTTACCGCCGGGGGCGGAAATAATCACTTTCTTGGCGCCGCCTTTCAAGTGGGCCGAGGCCTTTTCCTTGGAGGTAAAAAAGCCTGTGCACTCCATCACCACGTCCACACCCAACTCGCCCCATGGCAATTCGGCAGGGTTGCGATTGGCCAGTACCTTGATCTTGTCGCCATTGACCACCATGTAATCGCCATCGACAGTCACTGTGCCGGGAAAACGGCCGTGCGCGGTGTCGTACTGGGTCAGGTGAGCGTTGGTTTTGGGATCGCCCAAATCATTGATCGCCACGATTTGAATGTCGTGTTTTTTGCCACCTTCATAGTGGGCACGCAATACGTTTCGGCCGATGCGGCCATAGCCGTTGATCGCTACGCGAATGGTCATGACAAATCTCCTTGAAAGTAAATCAAATATTCGGTTTCTTAAGCCAATGTCTGTTATTGAGCCAAAGCCAAGGCGGCCTCGGTAAACTTCTCGGTGGTTAGCCCAAAGTGCTTGAACAAGGCGCCAGCGGGAGCAGACTCACCAAAGGTACTCATGCCCAACACGGTGCCTTTCACACCAGCCTGTGCAATATATTTGTACCAGCCATCGGTCATACCTGCCTCAATTACAGCGATCGGCGCTGTGCCCAGCACTTCGGCCTTGTAGGCAGCGCTTTGGCGATCAAATACATTGGTTGAAGGCATGGACACCACACGCGCCGCGATACCTTTCTCAGCCAAAGTTTTCTGCGTGTTCATGGCGATTTCGATTTCCGAGCCCGTGGCAATCAAGGTGACCTTGGCATCGGCTGCATCGGCTAACACATAACCACCTTTGGCGATCGAATTCAATACCGATTCCGAACGGGCCAGGAATGGCAGGTTTTGGCGGCTGAACAACAAGCTGCTCGGGCCGTCTTTGCGCATTACTGCGCTGTTCCAGGCTGCCATGGATTCCACTGAATCTGCAGGGCGCCACACATCCATATTTGGCAACAAGCGCAGGGTGGCGGCATGCTCAACGGGCTGGTGTGTTGGGCCGTCTTCACCCAGGCCGATTGAGTCGTGGGTGAACACAAAAATATTGCGCTTTTTCATCAACGCAGCCATGCGCAATGCATTGCGGCTGTAGTCAGAGAAAGTCAGGAAGGTGGCACCGAAAGGAATATAGCCACCGTGCAGAGCCACACCGTTCAAAGCGGCGCTCATGCCGAACTCGCGCACGCCCCAGTTAATGTGATTACCCGCAGTAAAGCCGTCTTTGTTGCGGCGCACTGCCACACACTTGGGCCAGTTAGTCAAATTCGAACCCGTCAGGTCAGCAGAGCCGCCCAGCAATTCAGGCAATTCAGCTGCCAATAGGGTAATCGCATTTTGGCTCGCTTTGCGGGTAGCAATGGTTTCGCCTTTGGTAGCCACTTCGGCCAGCAAACGGGCGGCAGTCTGTTCAAACTGGGCAGGCAAATCGCCCGCCATGCGGCGCTTGAACTCCGCAGCCTTGGCCGGGAATTTGGCAGTGTAGGCGTCAAACAGCTTGTCCCAAGCCGACTGGCGAGCAGCGCCCTCAACCTGCGCATCCCAGGCATTGTAAACCTCAGCAGGAATCTCGAAGGGCGCATGTTCCCAGCCAATCGCGGCGCGGGTTGCGGCAATTTCAGCATCGCCCAGCGGTGCGCCGTGTACTTTGTCGGTACCAGCCAGGTTGGGCGAGCCTTCGCCAATATTGGTTTTGCAGCAAATCAGGGTTGGGCCCTTGTCCAGCGCAGCATTTTGCTTGGCCTGCGCAATGGCTGCATCCACAGCGTCTACATCATGGCCGTTCACACTCGGAATCACATTCCAGCCGTAGGCCTCAAAACGCTTGGGCGTGTTGTCGGCAAACCAGTGCTCCACTTCACCGTCGATTGAAATGCCATTGTCGTCGTACATCACGATGAGCTTGGACAAGCCCAAAGTACCCGCCAGGGAACAGGCCTCGTGGGAAATGCCTTCCATCAGGCAACCGTCACCCAAAAACACATACGTGTTGTGATCAACAATCGGGAAACCCGCTTCATTGAACTCGGCTGCCAACAGCTTTTCTGCCAAAGCCAAGCCCACTGCATTCGCAATGCCCTGCCCCAAAGGACCGGTGGTGGTCTCAACTCCGGGGGTGATGTCCACCTCGGGATGGCCTGGTGTTTTAGAATGCAGCTGACGGAAATTTTTCAGTTCCTCAATCGGCAAGTCGTAGCCGGTCAGGTGCAGCAGCGCGTAAATCAGCATGGAACCGTGACCGTTGGACAACACGAAGCGATCACGATCAGCCCACAAGGGGTTTTGCGGATTGTGCTTCAGGTGGCGGGCCCACAAGGCCACTGCGATTTCGGCCATGCCCATTGGCATGCCGGGGTGCCCGGATTTGGCGGCTTGAACTGCATCCATGGCGAGCGCGCGAATCGCGTTGGCCATGTTCTTTGACGAAGAGGACATAGGTATGGGGATTGAGGGTTATGCCTGTGGCAAAGTTGGAAAAAAATGAATTTTATCAAAGCTATCCCAATAAAGCGCCCCCCCGCGGACAAACCATTGAATAAAGACAGGGAAACATGAAACACGACAAAGGCAAGCGCTTACCACGCTTCCTGCTAGAACACTGCAACAGCGCGGGCCAAGTGCTTGATCTGTCGGACGACTTGATGCATTACGCCTCAAGGGTTTTGCGCCTGCGTGAAGGCGAGGCAGTGCGCGTCTGGAATGGCAAAGGCTGTGAGTACCACGCCACAATCCACTATGCATCGAAGAAACTGGCGCAAATTCAAGTCAGCGACCAACTGGCCATGCGAAACACCGAGCTGAATAGACCCTTGCACGTGCTACAGGCCCTACCAGAGGGCGACAAAATGGATTGGGTGCTTGAAAAATGCACAGAATTGGGCGTAGCCGGCTTTCACCCGGTTCAGGCCCAGCGCAGCGTGGTTAAACTGGAAGGCGAACGGGCTGCCAAGCGGCAAGCCCATTGGGAACGCGTGGTGTTGGCGGCGAGCTTGCAAAGCGAACGGGAACAACTGGCCATGGTTGAACCAGTCAGGTCTGTTTTTGATGCACTTGAATATGTGGCACACACCTGGCCCAGCGCGCATGTACTTTGGTTTACACCTCAAGCCGAACGGGGATTGCGAAATTGGACTCCCCAGGCAAACGCGGAGGAACCTTTGGTCATTTGCGTGGGTCCGGAAGGTGGTTGGTCACCCGAAGAAACTGACACCGCCACGCAACTGGGTGCCCTGCCCCTGAATTTTTCGCGACGTGTTTTGCGAACCGAAACATTCGCAGTGGCTTGCACAGCGCAGCTGACAGCCCTGCTAAACCTTGAAGCACATTGAACAACAAGAGAGACAGACATGAGCAGTACCCAAAGCCAAACAATGAACAACAAATTTGAATTCAAAAACCCCAGCCTTTTGCAAACAAACCCATTTGTATACGGCAGTTTTCATGAATGTGAAGTTGATTTTCCAGTAGACAACCCCTCCACTGGCGAGACCATTGCGCAAGTTGGTAACACCTCAATCGCATTGGCCCATGACGCCATTCTGTGTGCTGAAAAAGCACTGGCCAGCTGGCGCAATACCACCGCCAAGAGCCGGGCGCAAATGCTGCGCAAGTGGTTTGACCTCATCATCGACAACGCCGACGACCTCGCATTTCTGATGACCCTGGAACAGGGCAAACCCCTAGCCGAAGCCAAAGGCGAAGTCATTTATGGCGCAAGCTTTGTGGAATGGTTTGCCGAGCAGGCCAAGCGGATTGAAGGCAGCGTGCTGGAATCACCCCAACTGGGTCGCGAACTGCTGGTGTTGAAACAGGGTATCGGCGTGTGCGCAGCCATTACGCCATGGAATTTTCCGATCGCCATGATTACCCGCAAGGTGGCGCCTGCATTGGCTGCTGGCTGTACAGTGGTCATCAAACCCGCCGAACAAACCCCGCTTAGTGCATTGGCATTGGCTGAATTGTCACGCCAGGCAGGCATTCCGGCTGGCGTGCTGAACGTCATCACCGGCGACGCTAACCGCTCCATCGAGATTGGCAAAGTGTTGTGCGAAAGCGAGATCGTACGCAAACTCACCTTCACAGGCAGCACGGAAGTAGGCCGCATCCTGATGCAACAATGCGCCCCAACCATCAAGAAACTGAGCCTGGAATTGGGCGGCCATGCGCCGTTTATCGTGTTTGAAGATGCCGACCTCGACAAAGCAGCCGATGGCTTGATTGCGTCAAAATTCCGAAATGCGGGCCAAACCTGCGTGTGCTCCAACCGCATTTACGTACAACGCAGTGTGCAACAGGCTTTTGCCGACAAGCTGCAAGCCAGAATTGCCAAACTGGAAGTGGGCGACGGCCTGAAAACCAAAGCCAGCATTGGCCCAATGATTGATGACAACGCTGTTGCCAAAGTTCAAAAACATGTGGACGACGCACTGGCGAAGGGCGCGAAACTGCTGTATGGCGGCAAACCCCACACCCTGGGTGGCCGTTTTTTCCAACCCACCCTGATCGACAACGCCGACCACCGAATGCTGGTGGCGAAAGAGGAAACCTTTGGCCCGTTGGCGGCCATTTTCCCGTTCGACACCGAAGAACAGGCCATCAACTATGCCAACAACACGCCTTTTGGTCTGGCTGCCTACTTCTACACCGAGAACTCGGCGCGTACCTTCCGCGTCAGCCGCGCCCTTGAATACGGCATGGTGGGCATCAATGTGGGGGTATTTTCCAACGAAGTGGGACCTTTTGGTGGGGTGAAGCAGTCTGGGCTGGGCCGGGAAGGCTCGGTGTGGGGCATCGAAGAGTTTCTGGAAATGAAGTACCTGTGCATTGGCACGCTCTAAGTTCGAAAGCCCCAGCCAACCATTACAATACGGTGCAATCGGAACACAAACACAGAATTACGAAGGACACTGGCGCACATGCAAAAGAAACCGCTGACGTTTCAACAGGCCATTTTGACCCTGCAAAATTATTGGGACCAACAAGGCTGTGCCTTGCTGCAACCCTTCGACATGGAAGTGGGCGCGGGCACCAGCCACACTGCCACCTTTTTGCGCGCCTTGGGGCCAGAGCCCTGGAACGCTGCGTATGTGCAGCCTTCGCGCCGCCCAAAAGATGGCCGCTATGGCGAGAACCCCAACCGCATGCAGCACTACTATCAATTTCAGGTGGTGCTGAAGCCTTCGCCGGAAAACATCATTGACCTGTACCTGGGCAGCCTTGAGGCCTTGGGTATTGACACCCAGCAAAACGACATTCGTTTTGTGGAAGACAACTGGGAAAACCCAACATTGGGTGCCTGGGGCCTCGGCTGGGAAGTATGGCTCAACGGCATGGAGGTGACCCAATTCACTTACTTTCAACAAGTGGGTGGTCTGGACTGTTCACCAATTCTGGGCGAGATCACCTACGGCATAGAACGCCTGACCATGTACTTGCAAGGCAAGGAAAACGTGTACGACCTGGTGTGGACCGAGCGCGAAGAAAAAGGCGTGAAGAAAGTGCTGACCTATGGCGATGTGTTTCATCAAAACGAAGTGGAGCAGTCCACTTACAACTTTGAGCACAGCAATGCCGACATGTTGTTCCGCCATTTTGGTGAATATGAGGCCGAAGCCAAACACCTGATCGAAGTGGGTTTGGCCTTGCCCGCCTATGAAATGATTTTGAAAGCTGCACACACGTTCAACCTGCTGGATGCGCGCGGTGCCATTTCTGTGACCGAGCGCGCGGCCTACATTGGCCGAATCCGTAATTTGTCACGCGCAGTGGCGCAAGCCTATTTCGACTCCCGCGAAAAGCTGGGCTTCCCCATGTGCAACACCCCCAATACACAAGCGGCCTGATATCCATGAATTCAACATTACTGGTTGAGCTATTTACTGAAGAGCTCCCACCCAAAGCATTGCAAACACTGGGCACAGCATTTGCAGAACTTCTAAGCAAAACGCTGCGCGATGAAGGCCATTTGACCGACAACAGCGCCGTGGAAGGCTTTGCAAGCCCCCGCCGTTTGGCATGCCGCATCACCAACGTGGCTGCTGTAAGCCCTGAGAAGAAAATTCAGGAACGCCTGCTGCCCGTGAAAATTGGTTTGGATGCCAATGGCCAACCCACCCCACCCTTACAGAAAAAACTGGATTCACTGGGATTGGGCACGATCGGCCTGGATCAATTGGAAACCATTAGCGATGGCAAACAGGATGTGTTGCACATTTCGCGCACCCAGGCTGGCAAAGCGCTTGAAGAGTCGCTGAATAAGGCGCTTGAAGTGGCCACCACCAAACTGCCCATTCCGAAAGTAATGAGCTACCAACGCCCCGATGGCAGCACCGTGCATTTCGTACGCCCGGCACACCGCCTTGTTTGCCTGCATGGCGACAAAGTGGTGCCTGCGCAAGTATTGGGACTGGAAAGTGACCGAATTACCTTGGGGCACCGCTTCTTGAGCCAGGGCGTGCTGAACATTGCCAGTGCAGACAGCTACGAAGCCCAACTTGAAACCGAAGGCAAAGTGATTGCCAGTTTCGGGAAACGCAAGGCAACCATTGTAAAAGCCTTGGCAGAGCAAGCTGCTGGCGACAAGGTTGTACAACCCGAAGATTTGATCGACGAAGTGTGCGCACTGGTTGAATGGCCTGTTGTGTACGAGGCCGGTTTCGAGAGAGAATTTCTGGAAGTGCCACAGGAATGCCTGATTTTAACCATGCAGGCCAACCAGAAATACTTTGCGATCACAGACCAAAATGGCAAGATGAAAAACCGCTTCTTGCTGGTTTCAAACCTGTTGACACCCACACCCGAACTGAT
>Ga0208764_10002434_pt1 | contig 11677 bp, 10 predicted proteins | sample ETNtaG_18_FD_185762 | JGI IMG/M metagenome (GOLD analysis project Ga0208764, IMG submission 185762) | Marine microbial and viral communities from oxygen minimum zone, Eastern Pacific Ocean - ETNP201302SV91 (SPAdes) (version 2) | ecosystem: Environmental > Aquatic > Marine > Oceanic ... | reverse complement strand
TAAAGAGGGGGGATTGAAAATATTTGAAAAAGGCGTTTTTTCAGGGTTTTCCGAGCGCCCGAGAGCCTGATAATATGTGCCTGAAATATCATTAATGGTTCGCAGTGTAACGTTTATCGTTGACAACTGCTACAATAGAATGTAGAACGACCCGATTGAACCACCCTACGGATGAAATTTTGGCATTCGAATGTGACGCAATTCTCTCCTTCTCGATCATAGACGGCAAATTCATGTGGAAAATAACCTAAATTACCATCAATTGCTTTGAATTGTCCGTCTTTCAGGGTGGAACCACCGGCTTCAATGGCTGCTAGGAGGACATTTTGGACTTCGCCATGTATCCGCCCAGCCATTGTTTTTGAGATGTTTTTTGCCAAGCGATTTGGTGATACACCTGCCCGAAATAATATCTCACTCGCGTAAATATTACCAATCCCAACAACTATTTTTTGATCCAACAATGCTGACTTAATTGAAACATTACGCCCGCGTATGGAATCGTGTAATCGAACCCCGTCCCAGTCGGTATCGAAAGGCTCTGGGCCGAGATGGCTAAGCAATTTATGTTCAGCATCACCGTGTATTAAATCCATGATTCCGAAGCGACGCGGGTCAGTGTAGACCAAACGATTCCCATCCACAAAATCAATGATTACGTGGTCGTGTTTTCCTTCCAATGCTTTTCCAAAACGTCCCGTCATGCCCAAATGGGAAAGCAAGGTCAAATCATTCTCTAAGCGGATTAGCAAATATTTAGCCCGGCGTTCGATATTGAGGATTTTTCGACCAGCGATAGAATCCATGTCTTCTGGAAACGGAAACCGGAGATCGGCACGATTCAATTCAACGGACAGAATTTCCTTTCCAACCAAATCCAGTAAACCGCGACGAACGGTTTCTACTTCAGGTAGTTCAGGCATCACCACACCACGTGAAAAAGGACATGTTGATCTTCCCAACCTGTCAAATCAATTCTCTCGACCATTGTGAATCCTGCAGCCAATAGGGATGTCTCTGCATGATTGAAGGCACCCCCTGTGTCACGCTCACTGGCGGATTTCAACGACAACAAACCCGTTCCATTCGGTGCCAAGAAATGATTGCAAGCTTCAATGAACATCTCAACTTGTCCCGGTTGAGATACATCTTGGAACAGCCAAGGTACTTTCTTGGGAAGAAAGGGCATGATGTGCTCTGATTTTCTACAATCTGCCAATATTGGAATAATACCCGGACGCGTCTTAGACAATCTGATCATCTCACGGATACATCTTGAGGATATGTCGACGGCGATGATCATGCCTCCAAGGTTATTCTTAGCGCCACAGACATGGTCGTGCAAATGACTGATGGTTGTACCGTGGCCAGAACCCAAGTACAAACACGTCGCGCCAGGTTCTGGTAATAGACCAGTGTTTGATGCTTTGAGAAGCCCAGCACCAAGTTTGGACGAACGGGGGTTCCATTGTCTCCACTCCTTACGTCCTTTTTTCTTCAAACGCTCTCCACGTAAACTGACACCTTTGACTGCATTGTGTGACCAAAGGCTGCGTCCTTGAATCTCAACACGCTCAGAAAATGACTTCAACGGTTCACCTCTTGTTTTTGCGCGCACGGATTTCACCAACCTTTTTCTCGACCTCCGAAATTTCTTTCGATGTCCAAGGTATACCACCAAAATGGTCTACTCGTACAGCAATAGCTGCTTTTGCAGCAAGCATTCGAGATATAGAACCACGTGTCCATTTGGGACTCCTACAGACCCAAGTGTGCTGGAAAATATGCCCGTGTTTAGGCGGAGGTGTGCCTTGACGGATATGCATGAAGAATGCCTTCTCGGCACCAAGAACTTGAATCGTACTCGCTGGAAGACTTGCCAATCTGGACCTTCCTCTAGCTGTGGTGCAAAGTTTTGCAGCCAAAAGGGGGCCAAGCAATAGAGATAGAGATGGCATGTGATTATTCGAGAGTTCTCGAACTGATTCCTCCATCTTTTCAACATCGGTTGCCAAATTCATGACGGATGTGGCCAACGAATGGATGCCAGACCATTCCTTTTCCCCCATCTCAACTTCAGCGGAAGTGACCTTGAGGCATTGAGCTGCTTCCGGCATGTTCGACGAAGATGCTACCGCCGCTGCAATCTGATTTCGATTCAAGTCTAAATCTAGGCTTGGGAGAAAAAGACCTGCCCATTCAACAATACGTGATTCAAGTGTATTATGTGCAGCTCGCATTTCTTCAGTCGCCCGGATCAAATGTTCAAGGCGAATATCAGGATTTGCTGCGGAAGCGGACACACCTCTTTCTGCAAGTTTCAGGGAGGCTTCTTGCAATAACGATGAATCGTCAGGAGTTAACTGGGGCCAAGAAGCCACAGTTGTGGAAAGGGAAACAGAAGCCTCGGGGAATCGATTTGCCAAAGTGTTCGCTTCAGTAGTCATTCTGCCCGCCATTAGTAACGCCAAGCGATCAGCCAATGTTCTAGGGTTCCGATTTCCATTCCAGATACACTCATCTACAACACGTTCATTTTCGTCATAAACACGAGCGAAACGCCAGTCCCAAACAAGTTTCACGATTGACGCAGGCCCCTCTCCTTCAAAGTCCGTGCGGAAAGATAGATTGGAAAGCCAATGTGTCGCAGGGTTCAAGTCTAATGATTTCACGGATGGACCCATGTTCTGTCCTGAATGTGGAACACTAGCATTCCCTGACCCCACGGGGAAAATCAAGTGTGGCAACTATCAATGTGGCTATAGCGGGGATGCTGAGAACAAAGTTACAATGGCAGATGGGACTGAAATTGATATCTCAAAAGCCAGTTCAAGCACCAAGGCTGAAACCAGAGACCGCAGAGTGATTGAGGATGCAAACCAACAACGTGGCGTCTTGACAACAAAAACATACATCTGTCCAAAATGTGATTCCGATGAGATTTATGCCGAGTTACAGCAAACACGTTCCTCCGATGAGCCCGAGACACGAATTCTGACCTGCTCCAATTTGAAGTGCGGTCATGGGTGGCGCGAATACTGATTTGCCTCTAAACACCATAGGTGTCCCAAAGTCAACCCTTTTTAGCCCCCTCTGCCCAGAAGTGGGTGAGTATGGTGAGCCTATGCTGAACATCACTGCTAAACAAGACACGATGAGGACCATTGTGGACATCCTCACAGTCCTTGTCGAAGATGCAAAATTCAAATTTGAAGATGGACACATTGAGGTCCGTGCTGTCGATGCTATGCATGTTGCAATGGTCCGAATGGAAATTGATTCTGCTGCCTTTGAGGCATGGGAATGCGAACCTTGCACGATTGGATTTGAACTGAAGAAACTTCACGACCTCATCGGGTTGGCTGAAGCGGGCGACCTGATTGAAATGAATTACGACGAGAACGACGGTAGAGTCAATATTCAGGTTGGAGAAATTAACCGAACGATTCGACCGTTAGATCGAGCAACTATGCTTGAACCACGCGTCCCAGATGTCGAACTGCACAGTTCAGTCAAGCTTTCTGCTATCAAATTCAGTCGGGCACTACGTGCAGCAAAACAAGTCGGTGACTTGGCAACCATTTCCCTCAATGCCCAGTCTTTTGGCGTAAACGTTAGCGGCGACACTGATACCGTCAATGTTTCATACGATGCTGGGGAATTACAGGACCTGGTTTGTGATGGTCCTGTAAAGAGCCAATACAGTTTATCTCTACTATACCCAATGGCCAAGCGTATGGAAGCAATTGTGGACAGTGTTACCTTGTTCTTTAATGAAAATCACCCACTACGGTTGGAATTCGAATTTGCAGGAGGAGCCGGCCGTTGTGTCTACTTCCTCGCACCAAGAATTGAAGGCGATGCGTGAACCCGCGTAAAGCATGGCAAGCCCAAAGGTGTGCGTGATTATCCCCACTCTTCGCAATGCAGAAGAGTTGGAAATCGCCTTAACTGGATTGTCAAATCAATCATGGGATGGCCAACTGGAAATTTTCATTGTAGGCCCAACTGGCGACCCTGGTGAAGAAATTGCCAAGGCGAAAGGCGCTTCGTGGATTGATGATGAAGGTAGCAGAACACGCGCAGATGCATGTAATGTTGCACTGAAAACCATCGATTGTGATCTCGTTTTATTCACTGATGATGATGTATGGGTACCTGAAAATTGGGTTGAAAACCTTGTTCGGTGGTTTGACCGTGATGATGTGGCAGGAGTGGGTGGGCCAAATTTCGCTCCACCCGATGAGCGGTCTACTTTTTGGCAGAGGGTCATTGATGTGACATTTTGCTCAAAATGGGTCACTGCAGGTACAAACTATGGAAATCGCGGTTCAGAACAATTGACGACTGCTGCACAATTACCGGGGGTGAATGCTGCTTATCGAAAGTCCGTTCTTGATGAAGTAGGAGGATTTGACGATGGTGCAATCGGTTGCGAAGACGCGATGATGGATTACAGAATCGAACAGGCAGGTCATCAATTGTGGCAAGACCGAGATGCCATCATGTGGCATAGAAGGCGAGATCCGAACCGGGTACGGAAACAAATCAAGAATTATGGGCTCGTGCGCATTCTTGCAAGCCGAATACATCCTGGCATGAAATCTTGGAGCCATACCGCTGTGGGAATGTTTCCTCTACTGATTCTATCAGCATTGACTGCATTTGTCTATGGATCGCTAAATGGAGGCATTGCATGGCCAAATGTTTGGGACATCTCGTTGGAATCAATCCCGATGGGTGTGGAACGTGCCATGGTACACCTCCCCGTCAGCCTTGCGGGGCTCTATCTGGCAGTATGCTGGTTTGGTGCAGGTCTTGGCACATCGCCTTCACGTACATTTTCCACCATTTTCTTCGCACCATTGATGACTTTCCTCATGCACTGGTCATACGGTTGTGGAGTATTGACCGCTTGGTGGCGAATCTACATCTCCAAAAATGCAGGTTTACAGATTGATGACAAAGATCGATCCTAATTTTTGCGCATCTTTCCATCTTGTAGCGAATAAGTAGGGGTTTTGGGACGCCAAAGAAAAGCGGTCATCAACGAGAAAAATATTCCACCAACCGCGATATTTAACCAACTCTCGGAAATATATCGTTCACTTGCATTGAAGTAAGCCCAAGTAAAACTTGGCAGAATACCAACGAGCAAGGCGAAAAAAGATTCGCGAATAAGGAGATCTTTCTGTGATGGTGCATTGGGCATATTGAATTGGTTTTCAGGCGTTGATGAACGAACTAGCCTAAACCCCATTTGAGGACGGGATACACCTCTTGGTGTCGCCCCCCTCACTGTACCTGAACCAACCCAAACTCGAGTTGCGTGTGCAGTATGGTCAGATATACCTCCTGCTCGAACGGGAGATAACCAAGGGCGGCCGTCGCAAGGTGCCCCCCAATAACCACTACGAGGCGGGCGGTCACTCAATACCTCAATCTGTACATCGCCACGACCAATGATACCCTGTTTGGCCGCAAGAGCCCATTCAGCCTCAGAAGGAGGTCTTGGGTCGCCACCAATTCCAATGAGACCCGCTTCAATCATCAATGGCGTCAAACGATTGACTGAATGATTGGAATCCTCACCTGCCGCTGCCTGACCAGTCAGTTTTTTCCATTGTGTAAATGATATGGGGGATGCACTAATCTCAAATTCAGATTCAATGCTAATTTCATGCCGTGGACCATTACCGGCGTGCATGAGGGCTCCTCGATTATCGCCCAACCAAGCCGCTCCAGGTTCAACCCGGATCCACTCGATTTCAGACACGGATTCACTCACCTCCAAGCGCTCCAGTTTGGATATCCCATTGGCTAGAATAAACGCCATTGTTCATCACAAGAATATCGTGTGTACCACGTTCTACAACCGCTCCATCAACCATCGACAATATTTCATCAGCATTTCGAATGGTTGACAGCCGGTGGGCGACTGCAATCGTGGTACGAGAACCGCCTGTGCCGAGGAGGTTGGATTGGATTTGGCGCTCAGTTTCAGCATCCAAAGAACTTGATGCTTCATCAAGAATTAGTAAACTTGGTTGCTTCAACAAGGATCGGGCCAATGAAATTCTTGCCCGTTGACCACCAGATAACATGACACCACGGTCTCCAACCAATGTATTGGAACCATCCTCCATGTTTGCCACAAATTCATCAGCACCAGCTAACTGTAGAGCGGTCGAGATTTCTTCTTGGCTTGCATCTCGCGAGTAAGCAACATTGTCTCGAATACTTCCATAGAACAAAAATGGATCTTGGTTGACAAAACCCATTTGTTCACGTACACTATCCAAAGTGATGCCCTGGATGTTGTGTCCATTGACCAAAACTTCACCATGATCGGGTTCATAATAGCGCAAAATCAATTTCAATATCGTTGATTTGCCTGCTCCTGTGTGGCCCATTACTCCCAAGAACCCTCCTTGTTCCACCTTGAATGAAATTCCATTCAAGACCGGGGTTTCAGTCCCAGGATATGTAAAATGAACGTCTCTGAACTCAATGCTATCAATGGGACCCTCTAATGCAGTTGCCCCTTCTTTGTCAACAATACTCGGTTCCAAATCAACCATGGCAAAGACGCGACGTGCAGCGGCCTCCCCTCTCTGTAATTGATTTACAAGCATTCCAAAGATGAACAATGGCATTGAAAGACGTGTCATCATCAAAAGGAATGTGACAAGAGAACCTGTCGAGATTTCACCCTCTTTCATTAGCCAGCCACCTACTGAAACACATAGACCGTAGACTATTCCTGCAACACCATACAAACCAGGGATGAATCGATTGCGGTCACGGCTGGCCCCAATGGCTTCGTCACGATATTCTTCACTCTCACTTGCAACACGGGATATTTCCCACTCTTGTGCATTGTAAGCCTGTACTACAGCAATTCCTGAAATGACATTTTCAAGAACAGCATTGATCCCACCTGTTGATTCTCTTTGTTTGCGATATTTTCGTTGAACACGAGTCGAAAAGAAATAGACCATCGGGAATATGAGAATTAGTGGACCAAACAGTACTGCTGTCAACTTCCAAGACATCATCATGAGTATGAAAAATGCAGTGATGAATGTCGTGAATATCCGAATAATGGAAGTCGATGAGTCTGAGATGACATCCTCCAATTGATTGACGTCGGAGGACAATACAGACATGAGGACACCTGTTTGTCTAAGATCGTAGTAGGATGCTTCCATTCGAATGAGGCTTTGAGTCGCATCCAATCTGAGATTGTGTTGCACTTTGTACCCAAGTGTTTGCCAACAGTAATCCGAAATACCTTGGAAAACAGCAAGTCCTGCAAAGCCAAGGAAAATTAGAATACCATATGAAAGGACTTGGTCTTCACCAAAATAATTCAACACGTTCTCATCTAAAAATGCCCGGAAATCACCAAGGCGTCCACCTGAATTGGTCACACCATTGTAATAATCAACAGCGAAACCAATGAAGATAAATGGGACCAAGTCAAATACGCGAGCCAACGCATTGGTGAAAATTCCCACCAACGCTCGACGACGATAAGGGCGAACATATGGGAAAATTCTCCAGATTCTTCGACCCAGGATTTGGGGGTCGTCATCGTCGTCCTCTTCAAGAGAATTTCCGATGGAGGCACCATGTCTACCGTGGGACATTGGCACGGCCTCTGGTCGATGGTTTTTCAATACGTCAGTATCAAATTCTGAAGTGCGGACGACGGGATTTGAACCCGTGACATGAGGTTGGAAACCTCAGGTGATAACCCCTTCACTACATCCGCGGTGTATTGGGGGGGCCGCGCCTCAGTCTTATCCAATTCGGTCGGGCCACTCCCGCAAATTCAAGAGGTGGATGCCACCGGCAACACCATGCATTGGGCCCGGAAGGTTGGAATTGGCATGTGTTTCATTTTTATGCCAGCTATTGCACCACTCTGGGCACTAGCATTCAATGTCGAAGTGCAGACTATGATTCGAGTGCTGACCATACTATTTGTCCCGGGCCTTCTGCTCGCTCTGGGTGGGAAATCTGTGGATGAAGATCAGTAGTCTATACAACTTCAAGCAATCTTGAAAATCCAAACGCAAACGCTCGGCCGTCTAGTAATTGACGCCAGTGATGTACTTCAAGACGGAAACCATGACCCCCGTGTGAAAGTACGACCTCATCACAATTCAAAACCGTGAATGACTGAGGCGCCACATGCATGCCTAGTCCACATGCCTTCTGTACGGCTTCTTTGACGACCCACGTACGAATCGCTTCTTGCATCCCTACACTTGAATTGACATCCCATAGTTGTTCCAAATATTGGAGTTCATCACCAGATGTCATCATCGACAACAGGTTCCTTGGCCGAGGTACATCAAGAGGTTCGGCATCTAATCCAATCAATGTTCCATTGAGGGATACAGCAGCAATGGATACCCCGTTTGAATGCCCTAATGTAATCTCAGGTAACTGTGGACTCAAAGGGCCACCAGCACGATTCCGAGATTCCGCATCTTTCCACATCAAACTGGGTTTGCGATGTTCATCTCGCACGATTCTAAGATCAAAAGGGTCAAATCCGATATCTCGAAGAAGGGTGGCCAATGCATAGCGAGCAGATGCGTGCTCCAATGCTCGCTTTGATGTAACGAAGGTCGATGCTTCAAATGCATCTACAAGTGGAACATTGACCAAAATTGGAGGGGGGGCTGTGGCTTCTGTTTCACCCACGGGAATCCATACTGCAATCACGTCATTCAAACCGCACGCTTCAGGGAGGGGGAGAGGAGATACCACTCCACTAGGATGCCAATATTCCATGATAAATCCTCAATTGGAAATTTGATTTTTCAATTGGTTATTTCCCCTTCCTTTTAAGATTGAATTTTAACTCATTTGGAACGGGAGCCATTCCTTTTAATCGAAGCCCTTTGAGGGATACAATTGGTTTTTGGTTGCGATCAAAAATCATTGCATCATGGATTGTGACACCCCCGTCCTCTTGACGACGGCGGTAACTTCGTACACGTAGTTCATCACGTGCGGACGGTACTTTGATGATTGCACACTCTTCGATTCCAATCGGAAGGCTCGAAATCTCATCGACTTCCATTGCAACCAAACCTGCATTTTGGAAACAAGCTTCAATGAGCATTGGTAATGACTCAAGAAGGGCTGGCCCTTCACCGAATAATTGTGGGTTAGGCAATTGGTTACGCAATAATGCAATTCCATCTGCACCCAAATCTTCCCCCTCCGACACCCCTTTAATCAGACCACCGTGGACTTGGAATCGTGGGCCATGGAAGAATCGATCATAAATGAAATTGGGTTGAAATGAAGCTTTACCCCTCCCTGGAGAATCCAAGAATGATACTTCTGCATCCCGTTCAGCCCCTTCTTTGAGTAGCCTTACTACTGCCTCATGATGGATTCGAGGGTCGCCGAATATTTCCCCCTTAGAATTAACCAAGTCACTTTCAACATGGCACTTGATGTATAGAGAATTGTGATCTTGATTGAAATATTCTGCTTTCACTCGAATACGCACTTCTTCCTTCATTAATTTAATTGGCAACCCGAATTTGACATCAGAAAAACCCTCTAAATTACACATTGGGTACAATAAAAGGGCACTTTGAGCAAACATCTCCATGGCCATTACACCCGGGTGATAGGGGGTTCCATCAATTGAATGATCAATGAGGAAAGGGAATCGTTCAGTCGAAAGTGTGCACTCTGTCAGAATTTCTGCATAGTCTTCATGTTTGAGAATTCGATCTACAAAGGGGAAGCGGTCCGGTTCTGAGATAGCCCCTGCTGTATCAGCGGGGAATTTCTGCGGTGGCGCTCTTTTGCAATCCTCATTATCCAATATTCCCAGTGCTCCTGCTGCTACCACACGTCGCTTACCTCCGCCTAGCATTTCTTTCACGAATATATCCACACCGATTTCAACAGGAATTGTTTCGATGCCCGCCTCCATAAATACGGACTCCAGTGAACCGCGAGTTGCCATTCCAACATCCCGCCAACCCGACCATGCAATTGCTACAGCGCGAGGAGCAGATTCATGATGGGTGATACGACACATCTCTGCGTCTAGAATATTGTTGGCAGCAGCATAGTCAACTTGCCCTCCATTTCCAAATCGGCCAGCAACAGACGTGAATGCACAAAGTACGCGTAACTCACCAATTTCATCACCTAATGCATCAACTAATGCCCTCCACCCATCGATTTTCACAGAGATGATTTTGGTGAATGTATCCCATGACTTGTCAGCGACTAATTTCGAATCCTCAAGCCCAGCACCATGCACAATCCCTGTGATGGGTCCACATTCCTTTCTAACTGCAGCTAACACTTTGGATACAGATTTTGCATTGGATACGTCACACGCGTCATACAATGCATGATTTCCCGATGCTTGAATGGCAAGCATCGTCCGATGAATTTCCAAGCTACGCATTTGCTTATTCCATTCAGAGTCCCATTCGACCATAGTGACCTTTCCAGATACACTTTTCGCAATCATTTCTTCCCGGAGACCCATCTTTCGTTCCTGTAAGGTCGCCTCGTCATCTTGCAACCACTCTTCGAGTGATGCATCCAATCGCGTTCGCCCTAAGAGAACAAAAGTTACTCCAGCATTCTTGCTCAATTCGGCAACACCAACGACGCATTTGGCAGTCACACCTGCGCCACCACCGGAAACAACCCATATGTCATCAGATTGCAACGGTTTGACTTCGGCTGTGAGATCTTCTTCATACAAACATAGAGACCATCGTTTCCCGTCTCGAGATAAGCCCACTTCCAATGGGGATGTGCGACCAAACGCCTCAGCCCATATCTGATGAGCCAATGCTGTGGGGTCTGCTAACAATTCCGGATCAATGTCAACGGCTCTACAACGCAAATGTGGTTTCTCTTGAGCATAGGATTTGACAATACCATGTGCACCTGCCGCAAGGGCATTGAAGCGGCTGCTTGCATTTCCATGTCGCCCATCCATTGCACTAACAGACATTACAGTTCCATCCTCAATTGAATCGAAATGTGAATCAAGAGATTTCAGTAAGCCAAACAAACCATGTGTTGTGGATGTTATTTGGGCATCCTGGGTTTCGCTTTCCCAACCCACACCCGCAAGACGAAGAGGTGACAAATGGAGTAAGGCGACAACTTCTCCTACCTTGGCAAGATGCTCACTAACTTCAGCAAGTTGTTCATGATTGCCAGGGTTCACTCGAACAATGTCAATTGGACCGTCCTTCTCGATTTTGATTTTAGACACGATACTCGGATCTAGCATGATACGGACTGTATCGATCCCTGCGGCCTCTAAGATATGGCAAAGAGTATCCGCAACACCCCAGGGGTCATCGGTCACGGCCACCACTTTCCCATCAATTTTGAGGGGCTTGTCCGCTTCGGGTGGCGCTTCTTCAGCCTCAACTTGCCATCGTCGGACACCTGTTGCTTCAGGTACAACCCGAATAGAGAGGGGCTCTGGTTCGGTTGGTGGTTCGAGCAAGTCGATTTGAATGGGTTCTTCAGTAATAATTTGGCCATCATCTTGACCTAGATACGCAATCATATGATTGAGCGTAGGGTGCTCGCTCAAGACAAAGGACTCATCCACAGGTAATCCATAGTGATCTCTGAGTTCAGCCATAATCTCTGC
>Ga0208764_10002433_pt1 | contig 11679 bp, 14 predicted proteins | sample ETNtaG_18_FD_185762 | JGI IMG/M metagenome (GOLD analysis project Ga0208764, IMG submission 185762) | Marine microbial and viral communities from oxygen minimum zone, Eastern Pacific Ocean - ETNP201302SV91 (SPAdes) (version 2) | ecosystem: Environmental > Aquatic > Marine > Oceanic ... | reverse complement strand
AAGAAGGGAAGAAGACAAAATCTTCACCATTTGGGACAGTAGAAATGCCTCTTAACCCAATGAGCCTAGCCCTTGGGGCAGAAGCAAGTTTCGTTGCACGATCTATAGATATGGATAGAGACTTAACGGAAGATGTCCTTCGTGAAGCTAGTAGCCACAAAGGTTCTGCATTTGTAGAAATTTACCAAAATTGCAATGTTTTCAATGACAAAGCATTTGAACAATTAACTACGAAAGAGGGGAAGGTTAAAAATAGAATAAATCTTATTCATGGGAAACCAGTCACTTTTGGAGCAGAGGATGAACTTGCAGTTACTATAAAGAATGGGAAAGCTGAAGTTGTTAATAAGGCTGATATAAGTTCGGATGATATTTATGTCCATGATATTCAGGAAGAAAATCCAAGCGTAGCCTTCTCATTAAGTAGACTATCTCATGGCCCCTACGGTCCAACCCCCGTTGGAATTTTTCGAAAAATAGAACGAGATACTTACAATGAGGAAGTACACGGTCAGATAGATGCTGCGAAAGCCTCTAAAGGAGAAGGAGATTTAGATAAGCTCATAAGGTCTCTTGGAACTTGGGAAGTCTCTACTTAAACAAGGCTTACTCGTCTATATAGTCAATCTGATCTGTAGGCATGATTATAGCAGTAGAAGCATTGACTATATGTAAGATAATTCTCTTCAGGTATCTATAAAATAAAGTAGTAGCAACTGGATATTCTACCTCCAGCTTCTTTTCCAACAAGCTGGTTATTTTCTGATCAATTTCTTTCCCAAGTTCTGCTCCTGAATTTATTAGCTCTTGAACTTTAGATTCTTGATCTAAACTAAGACATGTCTGAAGACTAACTATAAAACCACTAATTTTATCCCTTACGCTAAGAAAATAGTCAAGATCATCCCCTTTGGTAAAAGAGTTCCCAGTCTCTGCAATTTCAAATATATTTTTGCAATAATCGCCTATCCTCTCTATATCTTTTGACATAGTCATATAAGCTAATAACAATGGTACGTCAAGCTTTCTTGAATTTACAGCAGAGTGAACTATCAACTCTCTTCTAACATCTTTGTGAAGTTCGTTGATTAAGCTATCAGTTGAGTATAGATTTTCTTTTACAGAATCTAAATTTGTATCTCCTAATAAACAGTTCATTGACAAGTCAAACATATGGCTACTATTTGTTAGCATCTCTGCTAATTTTGCATCAATTGAATCTAGTGAATAATCACTCATTTTTTCTCCTTAATTAAATAATACTATCCCTAAAAGTGGAAGAAACACAAAAGTTACTAAAACATAAATAATTGCTATATACTTTCTTCTCGCTGTTGCCGAACTTAGAAGCATAGCAAGCTTAATTGGAAAGTTGCGCAAAGCTTTAAATGGATAAAGTAATGCAACACTTGTTAAGTTAAAAAAGACATGACACAAGGCTATAGTTAATCCTTCTGTACCTTCAACTGCAAAACTTGCTAAAACAGCCGTAATTGTTGTTCCGATATTTGCACCTAGTGTTATTGGAAATGCATTCTCGATTGCCAGAATCCCTGAACCTACAATTGGAACAAGTATAGAGGTCGTAATGCTTGAGCTTTGAACAGAAAATGTGATAAGGGCTCCTACTGCAATAGCAAATACTCCCCCACCTCTTGCTAAAGCTCTATCAAGACCAAATTCAATCTTATTTAACATCAGTGATTTCATATTTGAAACAATGTTCTTCAAACTAAAGAAAATACATAGTATTGCTAGTGAGATTAATAGCCCTGCATAAATCCTTTCAGAATGGATATGAAGATTCTCAATGAATGAAATTTTTGATATTGAGTCCACAATAAAATTTGATCCTGATTTGATGGCTACTTTTATTGGGCTACTTGGTTTTGTAACTGTGAAACCTGTTGATACAATAATATCAGTTGTGCTTATGGCCAGTTTTCTCAGAAAACCTGTAGCAAGCTCTAGTGGGAACAAAATTAAAACTGCAATTAAATTAAAGAAGTCATGCATCGTAGAGGCTGCGAAAGCTCTTTTGAACTCTTGCTCTCTTCTAACATGTCCAAAAGAAACCAATGTATTTGTTACGGTAGTCCCTATATTTGCACCCATTACCATTGGGATTGCATAATTCAAACTTAATAAACCACTCCCAACAAGGCCGACTATTGTTGCAGTAGTAACTGATGAAGACTGAACCAAAACAGTAGCCAAGATACCTACTAATAGGCCAGCAAAAGGACTCTCGACAGATTGAAATAATTGATCTGTATATTCTGCACCAAGTGTTTTAATTCCTTTCTCGAGTAACTTTATGGAGACAAGAAAGAAATAGAGGAACCAAATTGCGAGGACTATATTAATAAAAGGTCTTTTTTTCATTCCACCATTTATAAATTATTTCAAGAAAATCCTAGCTGTTCTGGATAAATAGTTATGAATAAATTAAATTATCTCTGTTGATGATTTAAATTTTCCCCTATTGAATACTGAGATAAAACTTTCTATTCCTAAAAAATCGTCTCTATAGTCCTCAGGAATATTAAAGGCCCACCAGTCATCTCCTAGCTGAGTTCTATGACATTTCCATGCGTCAATTTTCTTCTGCACATATTTCCTACCATCTACTTCAACATCAATATCTTCCTGACTAACACCTATATTTTTATATTTATTGAGTTCGTCCCTCGTTATAAGTCCTGCATTATACATCTGCTCTCTTCTAGCTTGAATTCTTGCTTTGGACCATGAGGTAAAATATAATCTTTCAGGAATCCATAATTCTTCATTTTCATTTAAAGGAAACTTATCTATATCTCCTGATGCAAAGAATGCTGCAGTTCCTATTCTGTTGACTTGGATATGGTCAGGGTGTCCGTATCCGCCAAAAGGGTCGTATGTAATTATGGCTTCAGGTTTATATTTCCTGATTATATGAACTAATTTCCCTACTGGCCCAAAATAATCTTGCTGCCAAAAACATTTAGGATCTTTATTAGAGTCCTCCCCCATCATTCCAGAGTCTTTGTATCCCATCCATTCATAATCACTAACTCCTAATGTATCTAAACTTGCTTCTAGTTCTTTCTTTCTTACTTCTGCCAGTTTGGATTTTATTTCTTCAGAATTGTCATAGTTTCTTACTTCACCTTCAGATCCATCTGTAGCTGTAACAACTACTGTCCTTACTCCTTCATCTGAATATTTTGCTAATGTTACACCAGTCCCCATAACTTCATCATCTGGATGTGCGTGGAATGCAAGAAGTGACTTCACTGCTAGTTATTCTGTAGGTTCTGTAGAAACCATTTCTAGACCTTTTTGTACAGCATCTTCGTGACTACCTTCTACTTTTTGAATTACTTCACCCAAAACAAGTACTTTCTCTCCTGTTATCTGTAGCACACCACCTGATATTGCATAACTTGTCCTAGTTCCATTGGAGTCTATCGTTAAACCCCCTGGGACAAGTGTTGCTACTGTCGGCTCATGTCCTTCCAGAATTCCAATCTCTCCATCAGGAGTTCTTGAAATAACAATTGACGCCTCTCCAGAAAAGAAACTCTGCTCAGGACTAACTATTTCTACTAACATCTTTATGCTGAAGAGCCTTGCAAATCCTTTGCTTTTTCATGGACTTCATCTAATCCACCTGTCATGTAAAAGGCTTGCTCAGGAATATTATCTAAGTCTCCACTCAATATCGTATTAAATGCCTCAATTGAGTCCTTAATAGAAACAAATTTTCCTTCTATCCCTGTAAACTGTTCAGCAACATACATTGGCTGAGATAGGAATCTCTGTATTCTTCTAGCTCGACCAACAATTAGTTTGTCCTCTTCAGATAACTCATCAAGCCCAAGAATTGCAATAATATCTTGTAGGTCGTTATATCTTTGAAGAACTCTTTGGACTTCACGTGCAGCAGTGTAATGTTCATCCCCAACAATTTTTGGATCAAGAATTCTACTTGAGGAATCAAGTGGGTCTACTGCAGGATATATTCCTAAGTCGGAAATTGCTCTAGAGAGAACTGTTCTTGCGTCTAGGTGAGCGAAAGCAGTATGAGGGGCTGGATCAGTTATATCGTCTGCAGGAACATAGACTGCTTGCAGCGATGTAATTGACCTACCCTTTAAGGAAGTTATCCTCTCTTGGAGAAATCCCATTTCGTCAGCTAATGTAGGCTGGTACCCCACTGCTGAAGGCATCCTCCCTAGAAGTGTTGAAACTTCAGAGCCTGCCTGACTAAAACGGAAAATATTATCAATAAACAGCAATACATCTTGCTGCTCTACGTCTCTAAAATATTCAGCCATAGTCAAAGCTGAAAGAGCAACTCTTAATCTAACTCCAGGCGGTTCATCCATCTGACCAAAAACAAGTGCTGTTTTATCAATAACTCCAGACTCTTCCATCTCTCTAAAAAGATCATTTCCTTCTCTTGTTCTCTCTCCAACACCTGCAAATACAGAAACTCCGCTATGGTGTGTAGCAACTCTATTAATCATTTCTTGGATAAGAACTGTTTTTCCTACACCAGCACCCCCGAACAAACCTATTTTTCCACCTTGGACATATGGCATCAGCAAATCAATAACCTTAATGCCTGTCTCAAACATTTCATTCTGGGCAGTCACTTCCTCAAAAGGAGGAGGATTTCTATGGATTGGCCACTTCTCTTTAATGTCTAATGAAGAAATGGGTACATCTAAAGAGTCTCCCCACGTATTAAATATGTGCCCTAATGTTTCTGGGCCTACTGGAACAGATATAGGGGCACCAGTATTAGTTACCTCTGCACCTCTTTGTAGTCCGTCAGTTCCCTGCATTGAAATAGCACGAATTTTTCCTTCTCCTAAATGCTGTGCAACTTCAAGTAAGATAGTATTTTCTTGTCCTTCAATAGTAACATCTACCTCCAAAGCAAAATTAAGTTCCGGTAGTGACTCCAAAGAGAATGCCACATCAACTACTGGCCCCGCAATTTTTGAAACTCTTCCTTTTTCTTCACTCATATTTAACCCTTTCTATAAATATCTAGTCAGCAAGCGCCTCAGCACCACCAACAATCTCCGAAATCTCTGTAGTAATTTCTGCTTGTCTTGCTTGATTGCTCTGTCTTGTTAATACTTTTACTAAATCTTCAGCATTTTCTGTTGCTGCTTTCATTGCTCTCATTCTGGAAGCATGTTCAGAGGTTGAGCTATTAAGTAAAGCTCCAAATAAGGTTGCATTCATATATTTTGGAATCAACTCTTGTAATACTTCTTCTGCAGATGGTTCAAAAGAGTATCCTCCTGTTACTTCTTCCACTTCTCCTTCAGAGTTATCTTTTTTACCAAGTGGTAATAACTGTTTAGCAATTGCATTCTGAGTAAGTGCAGATACATATTTCGTATACAATATATGTACTTCGGATAAATTTCCATTACTGTAAGACTCAATAATTGAGTTCATAACATCTAGAGCATTCTCAAACTTTGGTTCGTCTGTAATCCCTTCATAAGAACTTGCTGGTACAATATTACGATAACTAAAATATCCACTTGCTTTCTTCCCAATGGTATAAAGGTCAACTTCTTTATTATTACTTAATAGCTCTTGGTGCTTCTGTTCTGCAAGTTTAAGAATATTAGAATTATATGCACCAGCAAGGCCTCTATCAGAAGTAATCACTACCAAAGCAACCCTATTACTATCTTGTTGAACACTCTCTTCCCCTATGCTTCCTAGGTTTACAAGATCTTGGACAATCTCAGCAAGAACTTCTATATAAGAGCTGGATGACTCCATCCTCTGTTGAGCTTTTACAATCCTCGAAGAAGCAATGAGCTCCATAGCACGGGTTATCTTCTTAGTTGACTTAACACTCTTGATTCTGCGATTAATTATTCTTAATTCAGCACTTGCCATGTCTTAGCTATCATCTCCCTTTGTAATAGTCTTAACAAATGCACTCACCGCATCTTTTAACTCTTCCTCGGGTAAATCTCCTGAATTCTTAATATTATCCAGTAAGTCACCATGGCGAGTTCTAATATATTCCAAAAGACTCTCTTCCGCTTCAGGAATTTCATCAACAGGTACTGTGTCAAAATATCCCTCTGTAACAGCAAATAAAGTAACAACTTGGTTTTCAACAGTTACAGGCTGATATTGTGGCTGCTTTAACATTTCTACAACTCTTCTACCTCTATCTAGTTGGGCCTGAGAAACTTCATCAAGATCAGACCCGAACTCAGCAAATGCTTCTAGTTCTCTAAACTGAGCTAAATTAATTCTCAAAGGTCCAGAAACCTTCTTCATAGCCTTTGTCTGGGCTGCACCTCCTACACGTGATACAGATGTTCCGGGGTTAACAGCTGGACGTATTCCTGAGTAAAACGCTTCGCTTTCTAGATATATCTGTCCGTCAGTGATTGAAATTACATTGGTAGGAATAAATGCAGATACGTCACCTGCTTTAGTCTCAATAATTGGGAGTCCCGTAAGAGACCCTCCTCCCAATTCATCAGAAAGTTTTGCACATCTCTCTAGCAATCTCGAATGAAGATAAAACACATCGCCAGGATATGCCTCTCTACCAGGAGGTCTTCTTAAAAGTAGAGAAATTTGCCTATAGGCATCGGCCTGCTTTGATAAGTCATCAAATATTATCAAAGCATGCTCTCCGTTGTACATCCAGTGCTGCCCTATTGCAGATCCAGCATAAGGAGCATACATTTGAAGTGCTGCTGCTGCTGATGCAGGCGCATTAACTACAACTGTTTTTTCCATTACTCCATTTTCTTCTAATTTTTCTATAACTTCTGCAACAGTCGATGACTTTTGGCCTATAGCAACATAAATACATTTCACATCAGTATCTTTTTGGTTGATAATTGTATCAATAGCGACTGCTGTCTTTCCAATTTGTCTATCTCCAATAATTAATTCTCTTTGTCCTCTTCCTATAGGAATCATAGAATCAATAGCCTTAATTCCTGTTTGGAGAGGTTCTGACACAGGTTGCCTCTCCACAACTGAAGGGGCCTGTACTTCAAGTCTTCGTGTTTCGGTATATTCTATAGGTCCCTTACCATCAATTGGGGTTCCTAACGGATCAATTACTCTTCCTAAGAAAGCATCTCCTACCCCAATAGACAATACTTTTCCAGTCTGCTTTACTGGCATTCCTTCCTCTACACCAGTTGCATCACCCATTAAAACAACACCTATCGAATCTTCTTCTAGGTTTAAAGCAACTCCAATCAAGTCGCCAGGAAATTCCAATAACTCAGAGGCCATAACATCTTCGAGGCCGACCACTCTAGCTACACCATCAGCAATAGTTCGGACATGTCCGACTAAATCATCTTTTACTTCTTTTTCCCAACCTTTAAGACTATTTTGTAACGATTTTGTAATTTCCTTTGGATCTAAAGATAAATCACTCATATCTCACCTTCCTCCTAACACTGATTTAATTTCTGATAGTCTTGTAGAAACAAGGCCATCAAAGGTGCGCTCTCCTACGCTAACTCTTAAACCCCCTAATACATCCTTATCAATTTGCATTTTAAGCTCTACATTCCTTCCAAATTTTTTCTTTAAAACTTTCTTTATGCTTTTTTGAGTATCTTCATCTAATTCAATAGCTGAAACAACTTCTGCAACAGCAGCGCCTCTTTTCTCTGCAAGAAATTCAGCAACATATCTTGAAATATCTTTCAAATTATCTCCATAACCTTGGGATATAGTCAGACCAATAAGGTCCAACGTCATAGAATCTACTCTTTTTCCTAGAAGCTTGTTAATTGCTTCTAGCTTTTTCTCTTGAGGCATTCCAAAGTTTCTAAACACATCAAGCGCCTCTTTATGACTTGATAGGGTGTTTAAAACATGGAGGATTTCACTTTCAACTCTATCTTTATTTTTTGATGAATTAATTATTTCAACAATCCCTTTGGAAAAAGCTTTAGAACTCATTAGTCAGAAGACCCCATATCTTTAATGAACTCATCGATTAACTTCTTTTGGTCTTTTTTAGACATAGAAGATGCAACTTTTTCAGAAATTGCGAGAGATAGATCTGCTACTTCAGATTTAATTTCACTAGAAATTCTTTCTTTCTCAGCTGCACTATCAGATCTGGCTTTGGATACTATTTCAGAAGCCTCTTTTCTTGCTTCTTCCAAAATACCTTCTTTAAGTTTCTCCGCAGTTGCTTTTCCTTCATCAAGAATTTTTTTTACTTGATCGTCAGCATTTGAGACAAGCTTGTCATATTCTTGTTTTGTCTTGTCTGCCTCCCATTTAGTATTTTTTGCTTCAGAAATTTGTCCCTCTATTGCATTTGCTCTTTCATCAAGTGTTTCACTCAATGCTGGGAGAGCCCACTTCCATACAAAAAAGAAAACAATGCCAAAAGCAAAAATTCCTGCAACAAGCTCTGAAGTTGCAGGTAAGAGCAAGTCTAAACCAGAAGAGCTCCCTTCAGCCTCTTCAAATATATTTATTGTATTTACAATCATCTTTGACCTCTAGACCAAGAAGAACAAGACGAAACCAATCAATGCTAATGCTTCAGTAAAAGCTATACCTAAGAACATTGTAGTCCTTACCATACCTGCTGCTTCAGGTTGGCGTGCCATAGCTTGAACTGCATTACCAACTATGATTCCGATACCAACACCGGGACCGATTGCTGCTGCTCCATAGCCTATCAAGGCATAACCTTTTACAACTATTTCAGCTGCTACTTCCTCCATAATTTATCCTCCTATTTTTCTTTTTTAATGCTCCGGATGCAATGATGTTTGTATATACACTGCTGACAAGAGCGTAAAAATATATGCTTGTAATATTGAAACTACTATTTCAAATCCGTAAATAGCTAAACCAAATGTATACCATGCAAGACCTATAGGAATTTTTCCAGGTACAGGCCAAGCACCATTTTGGTATATAAAGAAATATCCTGAAACTAATAACAGGCTTAACATTAAATGTCCTGCAACCAGATTTGCAAATAATCGAATCGCTAGACTAACTGGGCGAACTACCAATGTAGATACAAACTCGATAAAACCTACTAAAGGCTTTAAAGCTACAGGGAGTCCTGGAGGCCATAATAAATGGGTAAAATACTCTTTTCCTTGTTTCTTTATTCCAGCAACAAGAAACAAAACATAAGTGATCAGGGATAAAAGCAATGGAAGGGCCATTCGAGAAGTAATAGGAAAATTAATTAAAGGAGTGACTTCAAAAAGATTTCCAACAAGAATAAATAAAAAGATTGAAAGTAGATATGGTACGTATGCTTCACCACCCTGACCTATAACACTCATTGCTATATCTTCTCTAACTAAAGTAACTAAAGATTCAACCATTGATTGAATTCTTGAAGGCACTACAGATTTTTTTCTTAAACCAAAAAAAAGAAATGTTACAACAATAATTGCTGCGAAGATAATAAGGAAATGAGTCCTGCTAATACCCATTGAACCAATAAAGAAAATGGGTTTGAAAACAAAAAGTTCATTAACGCTTGCGGGGGTACATACAATGCCCTCGATAATATCACATGATTCAGCTGCTACTATCATTCAATCCAATCCAAATCTTTGTCTTTCTTTAAAAGCATAAATGCCTCTAAGGCAAGCATTCCTAGGAATAGCACACTTACGCTCAAAGCTAAGATTACCAAATCCATAGGATATGCAAGGTTAAACAACATCAAGATAAGTATTGTCAGACCAACACGAATGAAATATCCAAACAATGATGAAAAATAATATAACTTAATAGAAATTGCCGCAGTATATGATTGTGTATAAGCATTGAGAAGAAAAATAAATGTTACTGTAAAGCTAGCAATTAAAGAAGTGACAAATGCTTGTTCCGATTTTAGATATGAAAAGAATAATACAACAACATAAAGTGGGATTGATCTCTTAAGCATCCTATGGACTAATTTAACTTCTACGTTCATCTGATAACCTTTTTGAAAAAACCCAAAGTCTATAATATCCATTAATAGAACCTAAGATAATTCCAATAATCACCCCATAAGGATTAATTTCAAAGAAATACTCTACTGATAAACCCACCAATAAACCACTAATAACAGAAGAACCAAAAGAAGTAGTCAGTACCCAACCAGAAATATTTTCTTTCTTTGAATTAACTTCAAGAAACTGATTGTTCTTCTTTTTATTTCCCATATGGCTGGAAATTTAGGGCTAAATTATGGATCTCTTCTTTTAGGTCTGAAACCTTCCTAGCATCTTCTCTATTCTTTAAAGTATCTGCAATCAAACGACCTACCAATTCCATTTCTTTCTCTTTCATACCACAAGTAGTTGCTGGCGGTGTCCCCATTCTTATTCCTGATGTTATAAATGGAGAGCGTGGGTCAAATGGAATAGCATTCCTGTTTAAAGTTATTCCAACTTGGTCTAACAAAATACCCGCATCTTTACCAGTAAGTTCATCATCTACGCTCCTAGTGTCAACTAAAACAAGATGGTTTTGAGTTCCCCCGCTTACTACTCGTAAACCCTCTGTAGAAAATGAGTCAGATAATGCCCCAGCATTTTTTAATATTTGCTGTGCATAAGCTTCATACTCCTTTGTTTGAGCTTCTGCAAAACAAACTGCTTTAGCAGCTATTTGATTGTTCAGTGCACCACCTTGTGCTCCAGGAAAAATATTTTTATCTATTACCTTCCTAAACTCTTCTTTACATAGAATAAGACCTCCCCTAGGACCTCTTAATGCTTTGTGAGTAGTTGCGGTTACAATATCTGCATATTGAACAGGGTTTTCGACTACTTTCCCTGCAACTAGTCCAATGAAATGAGCAGCATCTACGATAAGGTAGGCTCCCACTTTATCAGCAATCTCTCTGAATCTCTTGTAATCCAAATTCTGTGAGTAAGATGAATATCCTGCCATAATTATTTTTGGTTTATGTTCGATTGCTAATTTTTCGACTCTATCCATATCAATTAGCTCTGTCTCTTCATCTAGACCGTAAGAAATGAAATTATACAATATGCCAGAAAAGTTTACTCCCGAACCATGTGTTAAATGTCCTCCTTGATCCAATGACATACCGAGAACTGTTTCTCCTGGATTAATTAATGCAAGATATACCGCTAGGTTTGCTGAAGAGCCAGAATGAGGCTGTACGTTTGCATGTTCAGAACCAAATAGATTACAAGCTCTGTCTATCGCAAGTTGTTCTATTTCGTCTATGACCTCACAGCCTTCATAGTATCTTCTCCCAGGAAACCCTTCTGAATACTTATTAGTAAGCACGGAGCCTGATGCCTCCATAACAGCTTTGGAAGCAAAATTTTCAGAAGCAATTAAATGAATATGTGAATTCTGTCTTTCTAAATCTTTCTCAATCAATGATGAGATAGCATTGTCTGTTTCATCAAGATTTTTTTGAGATGCACCTTTACTCATAACTATATATTAACAATAACTTGGTGGCCAGAGTAAAGAGCCCTGTCTTAATATTTTTCCACCTGATACCCTTAGATCTACTACAGTAGAAGCTTCATTAAAAATTGAACCACCTTCGATATATAAAGGAACATCATTATTAAAAATGCTTTCAGCTTCAGAATGAGATTTTGCTTCTTTTTTTCCAGACCGATTTGCACTAGTTACAGCAAGAGG
>Ga0208764_10002429_pt1 | contig 11697 bp, 9 predicted proteins | sample ETNtaG_18_FD_185762 | JGI IMG/M metagenome (GOLD analysis project Ga0208764, IMG submission 185762) | Marine microbial and viral communities from oxygen minimum zone, Eastern Pacific Ocean - ETNP201302SV91 (SPAdes) (version 2) | ecosystem: Environmental > Aquatic > Marine > Oceanic ... | reverse complement strand
CACGATCATTTTGAATAATGTACGATAGTTCAAGATCTTTTGCTCGGTCACTTGATAAAGATGACATGTTGAGTGAATACCGTCACCATTTCCATTATCCAAAAAATCATCGTGGAAAAGAAATGATCTATTTTTGTGGTAATTCTTTGGGGCTACAACCAAAAACTGCGTTAGATCAAATTAATAAAGAATTTTCCTTATGGTCTGATAAAGGTGTACTGGGACAAGAAAGCAGATGGATCGCATATCATGAGAGATTAACGGAGTCCTCAGCAAGATTAGTTGGTGCAAAGGATCCAGAGGTTGTGATCATGAATGCATTGACGGTCAATATTCATTTTCTTCTTGTTTCATTCTATCAGCCAAATGAAAAAAAATTCAAGATATTGATGGAGAAAGACGCATTTCCATCTGACCAATATGCCATACAAAGCCAGATCGATCTTCATGGACATGACCCAAAAGAAGCCTTGATCGAGATATCACCACGACATGGTGAGAAGGTCTTACGCCATGATGATATTATTGATGCCATTCATGATCATGGTGATGAACTGGCGCTGATCTATTTTGGTGGACTGAATTATTATACTGGTCAATCACTGGACATGGAAAAGATAACACAAGCAGGAAGATCAAAAAATGTCACAGTTGGATTCAACCTTGCACATAGTGCAGGAAATGTGCCATTGGATCTTCATGACTGGGGAGTAGATTTTGCTGCATGGTGTACCTATAAGTACCTATGTGGTGGACCAGGCGCACCGTCTGGAGTTTTCATTCATGAACGTCATCATGATTGGGATGGACCTAGACTATTGGGTTGGTGGGGACATAATAAAGAATCAAGATTTGAGATGTCATCCTCGTTTGATCCAATACAAACATCTGAGGCTTGGCAGATCAGTAATGCACCGGTCATGGGCATGGCTCCATTGATATCTTCCATGGAGATTTATGATAAGGTTGGAATGGGGCCCATACGTCATAAGGGAATACAACTCACATCATATTTGGAATTTTTGTTGCAAGAACACCTGCCAGCCGTGAATGTCATCACACCACAGGAGAGAGGGTGTCAATTATCCATTGTAGTTCCTGGAGGAAAGGAGATATTCGATTTCCTAAATGATAATGATGTTGTATGTGATTGGAGAAATCCTGATGTAATTCGTATTGCTCCTCATCCTCTTTTCAATACTTTCATGGAGATATTCAAATTTGTTGAAATATTAAAAGAATCCCTTGAACAGTAAGGGGCATATCACAATGGTAGGAGCAGGATTGGCTGGACCATTGATGGCATCATATCTATCAAAACATGGTTATTCAGTTGAGATCCATGAAAAGCGAAAGGACATGCGTCTCTTTGATCAATCTGCTGGTCGCTCGATCAACCTTGCTCTCTCAAGAAGAGGAATGGATGCTCTAAGAGATATTGGTGTTCTTGATACCATAGGTCCCATGACCTTACCCATGGAGGGCCGAATGATCCATGAGATCGATGGTAGTACCCACCTGCAAAAATATGGACAAAAAAGCAACGAAGTGATCTATTCCATCTCACGTGCATTTCTTAATAAGACATTAATGGATCATGCTGAAGCTACGGGTAATGTTAACATTGTTTTTGATCATCCTATTCAAGGCGTTGATCTGAATAGATCTGAAATTATATTTGAGGATAATAGGGTCACCTATGATCGATTATTTGGTTCTGATGGATCTTCATCTCAAATTAGAGATTCCATGGACGAGTTATCCTCGATCAATTTCCGTAAGGATCCATTAGACCATGGGTACAAAGAATTAACTATCCCGCCCGATGACGAAGGATGTTATAGGATGGACCCAAAAGCGCTTCACATATGGCCAAGGGGAGAATTCATGCTAATAGCACTTCCTAACATGGACCATAGTTTTACTTGTACATTATTTTTCCCACTGAACGGAGAGGTTAGTTTTTCAACGATGGATTCAAGTGATCGGATATTTGAATTTTTCAGTACATATTTCCCAGATACTATAGAACTGATCCCCGATCTCATGGATGAGTATCAATGTAATCCAATAGGTAAACTGGCAACGATCTATTGTGATAAATGGCACTATAAAGATAAGGTATTGCTCTTTGGTGATGCAGCACATGCTGTAGTACCGTTCTTCGGACAAGGGATGAATGCCTCTTTTCAGGATTGCACTGTGATCAATGAATTGATAGTAAGATTCAATGGAGATTGGGGTGAGATCTTCTCTGAATTCTCAAAGATTCAAGTCCCTAATGGACATGCCATTGCAAACATGGCACTTGAGAACTACATAGAGATGAGAGATTCTGTTAATGATCCTTTGTATAAGAAAAGAAGAGAACTAGAATTTGAATTGGAAGAGAAATTCAGTGATCGATTCATTCCAAGATATTCAATGGTCTCTTTTCATGACATACCCTATTCAAAGGTCTATGAGAGAGGCATCATGCAATTAAACCTTATCAACGAATATCTTTCAGGTGGCATATCCAAGGAAAAACTTCATGAGAGAGTATTAGATGAATTACCACCATTAAAATGAAAGGCGCTACAATATTTATCATATAAAGGAAGTGACACGATCATGAATTTTCATAATTTTCAAGGATTAAAATGACATCTGAATTCAAATTAGCGCCGTCAATATTGTCAGCAGATTTTTCTGATCTAGGGTCTGCATTGAAAATTTGTGATGATGGTGGTGCACATTGGATACACGTTGATGTCATGGATAATCAGTTTGTCCCAAATTTGACCATAGGTCCTCCAGTGGTAAAATCTCTGAGACCAAAAACAAAAAAATTTTTAGATGTTCACATGATGGTCGTTAAGCCTGAAGAGTTAGTTGAACCCTTTGCGCGTGCGGGAGCTGATAATATCACCTTCCATGTGGAAGCAACGGATGACCCTGATGGGATCATTGAACTCATTAGGTCTTGTGGTTGCAAAGTGGGGGTATCCATAAAACCAAAAACACCCCTTGAAGAAATATACCCCTTATTAGACAAAGTGGATGTTGTATTGGTCATGAGTGTTGAACCTGGATTTGGAGGTCAAGGTTATCTACCAGGGTCTAATGAGCGTATTACCAATATCAGGAACTTTTTGTCAAGTAATTGCCTTGATCGTGTACTTATTGAGGTTGATGGAGGGATCAAAGTGCATAATGCCAAAGAAGTTCTGAATGCTGGCGCTGACGTGCTTGTCGCTGGATCGGAGGTGTTCAAATCTTCCTCTCCTGTAAAAACCATTCAAGAATTTTATCAATTATCAAATGTTAATGGGGATTAAGGTAGGGCATCATTTTTTCTAAAATTTTCAATAATTCAAAATATCTGATCCTTATTATTAATAAAAAAAGAGTGTTATGAAATCATATAGTGAAATCTCAAATTTCAAGAATTGGTCAGAAGAAGAGAAGAACCAATATGCCATATCGGTCATAAAGGGACTGGTCATGGATGCAACACGTCAGGCAAATAGTGGACATCCAGGTGGCCCCATGTCATGCGTTGATTTTGCCTATCTCCTCTACCGAGACCACCTAAACTTTGACCCTAATGATCCAGAATGGTTCAATCGTGATAGGTTCATCCTATCTGGTGGGCACATGTCCATGTTGCAATATTCCCTTTTATTGTTCATTGGCTGGTTGGAAATGGATGACATAAGAAAATTTCGTCAGTTCGGTAGCCATACACCAGGGCATCCTGAAGTGGAGATTCCCGGTGTTGAGTGTACAACTGGTCCACTTGGCCAAGGCTTTGCGATGGGTATAGGGATGGCACATGCAGAGGCCTACCTTCGTAATTTATTTTCATCCAGAGATAAAAATGCTTCTCAACTCATGGATCACTACACATATGTTCTTGCAAGCGATGGTGATCTCCAAGAGCCTGTTGCACTTGGTTCTGCATCTTTAGCAGGACACCTTGGCCTCTCAAAATTAATTGTTTTTTATGATGCGAATTCTGCACAGATATCTGGAAATACAGATAGGTCAGATTCTACTGATTATGCAACGGTATTCAAGGGGTTCAAGTGGCATGTCCAAGAAATAGATGGTCATGATCACACTCAATTGAATGATGCGATCCTAAAGGCAAAAGACAGTAATGAACCGAGTATTATCATTGGGAAGACCATCATGGCAAAAGGTACTGCCACGATGGAGGGGGATCATAACACCCATGGAGCTCCCTTACCTGAAGATGAGATCAGTGCGACAAAGCATAAACTTGGGTTACCTCAAGATAAATTTTATTTCCCGTCTGAGGTCAGAGACCATTTCCAAAATAGATTTAAGATCTTGTCTGAGATATCAGAAGATTGGAAGAAGGCGTGTGATGGCCTTCGTTCATCTGACCAAGTGGGTGATCTGATCTCCATGTGCATGGATGATGAATTACCAGAGACTCATTACCCAGAATTTCAATCAGGAGAATCTCTTGCGACGAGGAAGGCTTTTGGTGCTACTCTAGACCAATTTGCAGAGGTTATCCCAAATTTGATAGGCGGGTCTGCAGATCTAGAGCCATCAAACTATACTGGTAATTTTGCCAAGAATTATTCTGACTTTAAATTTAATGATCAGTCTGGACGCAATATTCCTTTTGGTGTCAGAGAATTCCCAATGGCAGCAATGATGAATGGAATGGCATTGCATGGAGGCATCATACCTTTTGGAGGCACTTTTCTGGTCTTTGCTGATTATGAGAGACCTGCATTAAGATTGGGTGCCATTCAGAATGTTAGGGTCATACATGAATTCACACACGATTCATTTCATGTTGGTGAAGATGGTCCGACTCATCAGCCCATTGAGCATGCCATGGCACTCAGGACCATCCCGAATTTTAATGTATATCGTCCTGCGGATGCGAAGGAAACTGCCATATGTTTTCGAATTGCAATGGAACAGCATGAAGTTCCTAGCGCACTGCTCTTAACACGTCAGGGAGTTCCGGTACTAGAACAAAATTATGAAGACCTAGAAGCAGGTGTTCGAAGAGGGGCATATGTTGTCAAGGACTCTGAGGGTCACCCTGATATCGTATTCATTGCCACAGGCTCTGAGGTCTCTCTTGCTCTAGAGACCGCTGAACTTATTCATGATAAAAAGACTCGAGTGATCAGCATGCCTTGCATGGAGATCTTTGAGGAGCAACCTGAAGATTATAAGAGCCAGATCATTCCTAAGCGTCGTTGTATTAAGGTTACAATTGAAGCAGGAATTACACTCGGCTGGGAAAAATATTCAGGTATCAATGGTCTATCAATTGGCATCGATCACTATGGTGCATCTGCTCCTGGAAAAGTTTTGGCAAATGAATTTGGTTTCATTTCAGAAAAGGTTGAAAAAAGAATTAGAACTCACATGGAGTCCTTATTATGAAGATTCATTTGGCCACTGACCATGCCGGTCTAGATCTAAAGAATTCAATAAAAGACCATCTCATTGATAACGGGCATGACGTGACAGATCATGGCGCCTATGAATATGATGCTTTGGATGACTATCCTGATTTTATTTTTCCATGTGCACGTGCTGTTGCATCAGATCCTTCAAGTCGTGGCATTATTTTAGGTGGCTCAGGCCAAGGCGAGGCAATGGCAGCCAATAGAATAAAAGGTGTAAGGGCTGCTGTCTTTTATAATGGTCCAAATGAGATCGTAAAACTTTCTCGTGAGCATAATAATGCCAACATACTTTCACTGGGTGCACGATTCATGAGTGAGGAAGAGATCCATGATATAATCAAACTTTGGTTTGATGAACCATTTGAAGGTGGTAGGCACCAGAGACGCATAGAAAAACTAGACGAATAGTATTTATCTAGCAGAGATCTCCATCCATGCTGTGGTAACTCAATTTTGTTCTTTCAACTAGACCCTTATCAAGGTCATATATGTCACACGCATCGTATGGTTTGGCATATACATGTAGACTGATGGCAAATTCATTTGAAATATTTTCAACGGAGTGTATGTCTGCAGGCCCATCGAGAAAGCCTGGCGACCCTTCAAGTTCCTGGATCTTAATTAATTTTAATGGCTTGGATGACAATTCTTCATAATTACAGATCTTTAGTTGACCTGTTTGTACCCTTGCCCAGCATTTTTCACCCTCATGGCCATGGATGGGTGCAGATGTATTCGGAGGCCAGCATATGACCATGATCTCAAAATCAGTATCTCTATGGATCAGATTCCTTGTGTAATGATCACTAATCCTAAGATCATACTTCTTGAGCCAATCATCACCAAGGTCAAGACTTGAAAGGTATGTTGATACAGCAGGGACTGGAAAGTCTTCTTTGGCAAATTCTTTTAGTTTATTAATGACTGATTCTATCATGGTCAAGATTATGATCTAGCATTCCTTTTTAATCTTAATATTTTTTCTGCTTCACTCATATCATTTTTTGTGTTCATGTTAAAAAATCGATCTGCTCTATCGGTCATGTCCACGCAATGAAATTCAATGCTTTTGATCAATCCATTCAATCCAAGGTCATTTTTTTGGATCCTTGCATTACATGTACTAAGAATTCTTTTATGATAGAGTGCACATGTGGGTTCCAACCTCTTGTTTACCATTGGAACTATGATGCTTTTAGTTGCATCAGTTTCATTCCAAAGGTCGATGAGAATGTCTGCACTTACTAGTGGTAGATCGCATGATAGTAGCAAGATCCAATCGGTATTAGAATTCTCTAATGCAGCATGTAGACCATTAATTGGTGCTTTTATTTCTAACATGTCCTTGATGAAGTCCTTATTCAGGTCTTTTGGATGATCCTTGCCAATCACGTGCCTGTATTCAAAAAACTCACATGCATCCCAAATTCGGTCTATAACCGTGGTACCATCTATCACTGCTTTCCATTTTTGTGACCCAAATCTATTGCTATCTCCACCTATTAATATGCATGCTGTTGCAGGTATCATGTAAGAACTTCCCAATTATAAAGATTAATACCATAACATTTGATTTGTTATTTTCATATCCTAATATGCCTGCGAAATTATGAATTATGGCTTTGTCATTGATAACCGTCTATGCATAGGTTGTCATGCTTGTACTGTAGCTTGCAAAAGCGAGCACGATGTGGCAATTGGTGTGAACCGCACCCATGTGAAATATGTAGAGAAGGGAATCTTCCCAAATAATACCCGTGAGTTCTCTGTCCATCGATGCAATCATTGTTCAAATGCGCCATGTGTTGAGATCTGTCCTACAACGGCACTCTATGATCGCTCAGATGGAGTAGTGGACTTTGATAATGACCGTTGCATTGGATGTAAGTCTTGCATGCAGGCGTGCCCCTATGATGCATTGTACATAGATCCAGATACAAATACTGCAGCAAAATGTAATTATTGTGCACATAGACTTGATGGCGGATATGAACCAGCATGCGTAATAGTTTGCCCTGTGGAGGCGATCATTTCTGGAGACCTAGATGATCATGATTCAAAGATATCTGGACTTGTTGCTGAGGAAGATACCATGGTCAGAAAACCAGAAAAAAATACTGTTCCAAACCTTTATTATGTGAATGGGAGCGATGAAATGCTTGACCCTAATTCGACTCAAGCAGATTGGGAATATGTTTGGTCAGAACAGTCCAAAGGGGTCGGACACTATGCACAATATGCAGACAAGCGTCTATCAGAAGCAGATAATGAGAATCTATTGATCCAATTGGCGATGGAAAATTCTGCTAACTCTGGAATGTCCATTGATCAGAGAGCCATTGATGATGTAGCAAAAGAAATCCAAGATAGTGTGGATTCTGATAGTGCTCGCCGGGTCTATGACTCACCAAGCAAAGGAGTGCTATGGGGTTGGGAGGTTGCTGCCTATGTATGGACCAAGGCAATGGCGACCGGAACATTTTTAATGATGGCTTTATTCAAAATTTTTAGTGATGATGTCAGTAAGGCAACTGAATTGAATGGTCTTTTAATGACCTTGTTCTTCATGGGCTTGACCGGGGCATTACTAGTCAAAGATCTAGACAGACCGGATAGATTTCTATATGTTCTCTTACGCCCACAGTGGAGATCTTGGCTAGTCAGGGGGGCCTACATCATCACCGTGTTTGGTTTGATAGTTACACTCCTTCTTCTCGATAATTTTTTTGGAATAGGTATCGATGTGTTTTGGGGTCTTGGTGCAATATTTTCAATATTAGGTGCGATCTATACCGCATTTCTTTTTGACCAAGCACGGGCTCGAGACCTGTGGCAATCGCCTTTCGTGGGTTCGATCCACATGCTTTTACATGCCGTGATGTGTGGTACGGTGGCCTTGATGATACTAGATCCTTATTTGACTCCATTGATGTCAAAGGTTCTACAATATTCCATTGTATTGAATTTATTGATCATCTTGAAAGAATTGTTTTTCCACAAGGATACACCTGATACTAAAAAAGCGATCATGGGCATGACCAAAGGATACTACTCAAAATATTTTTGGGTCGGTATCCTCTTGGGGAACATGCTTCCCCTATTGGTTATGCAGACTGTTCCAACCTATGCTCCTTTTGCTGGCGTGATAACGTTGGTTGGAATCTACCTAACTGAATTTGTTCGAATTCGTGTTCCTCAAATGATACCCTTGAGTTAAAGATGAAGCGTAGTTGGATCGAGACATTCTCTGAATCTTTGGGCCTTATTCCTAAGATCTCAGACCGCCCAGATTGGTCTGAAGATCTTGAAATGGAAGGACCGCGTGAACTCTATAAATATCCTGACCCTAGTGAGTGGAATGATTTTGTTGAATTGGACCCCTTGGAATGGCCAAATAAAAAAGAACGACATTATTCGATCGTTCCAACGACCTGCTTCAATTGTGAGTCAGCATGCGGGTTATTGGCCTACATTGACAAGGAATCCGATGAAGTGAGAAAATTTGAAGGTAATCCACATCATCCTGGAAGTAGAGGCAGAAATTGCGCTAAAGGACCAGCCACGATAAATCAGATCAACGATACTGAGAGAATTCTTTATCCCATGAAACGAGTTGGCAACAGAGGGGAAGGTAAATGGGAACGAATCAGTTGGAGCCAAGCCTTGAGTGAGATATCAGAAAAGATAGGTTCTTCAATACGTAAGCGTAAGGATGGAGTTGTATATCATGTAGGTCGACCTGGTCATGAAGGATATGCAGAACGTGTGTTGAAGGCATGGGGTATCGATGGCCATAATTCTCATACGAATATTTGCTCTGCTGGGGCAAGAACTGGATATGCACTATGGCATAAATATGATAGGCCAAGTCCAGATCATACAAATGCAGAAGTGATTCTATTGGCATCCTCTCATTTAGAGACAGGGCATTATTTCAATCCACATGCGCAGAGGATAATGGAAGGCATGATGAAAGGTGCAAAATTGATCGTGCTTGATCCTAGATTGTCAAACACTGCATCCATGGCTGATGAGTGGCTACCAACATACCCTGGTAGTGAGTCAGCAGTTTTCATGGCCATTGCAAAGATACTTTTGGATGAAGATCTCTATGATCGCCATTATCTTGAGAATTGGGTCAACTGGGACGAATACCTAGAAAAATTACATCCCAATGATCCGATCGAGTTCGACCAATTCATTATTAGATTAAAAGAGGAGTGGTGTGATTATACTCCTGAATTTGCTGCTGAAGAGGCCCAGATCGATGTTGAACAGATCACTCGCATTGCGAGATTGATAGGGAATGCTGGAAGTAGATTTTCTTCCCATGTCTGGCGTGGACCATCTATTGGAAATCTAGGAGGATGGCAGGTCTCCCGCACACTGCATTTGCTCAATGTCCTCACGGGTTCTATTGGTGCTGAAGGCGGCACTTCTCCAAGTGCTTGGAATAAATTTCATCCTGAATTCTTTGACTCTCCTCCTGGTCCAGATGCTTGGAATGAACTCAATTGGCCACGTGAATATACCCTTGCGCATTATGAGATGAGTCAAATCCTCCCCCATCTCCTAAAGGATAACAGAGGTAAACTGGATGTGTACTTTACGAGGGTATTTAACCCTGTTTGGACATATCCAGATGGATTCACATGGATCGAGATGTTATCTGACAAGGAAAAGATAGGCTGCCATGTTGCATTGACACCGACTTGGAATGAGACGGCATTCTTTGCTGATTATGTCCTGCCCATGGGACATGCCTCAGAACGACATGATATTAACTCTTATGAGACCCAAGCAGGAATATGGATTGCCTTCCGACAACCAGTCTTAAGAGAAAAGGCTCGAAGAGACGGAAAGGATGTCAATTTCACCCATGAGGTAAACCCCGGAGAAGTGTGGGAGGAAGATGAGTTTTGGATAGAGTTATCTTGGGAAATAGATAAGGATAACGACTTAGGTATTCGCAAGCATTTCATGAGCCCGTATAGAGAAGGTGAGAAGATCAATGTGGACGAATATTATCAATACATATTTGAGAATACGGATGGATTACCTGCAGCAGCGCGTAAGGAGGGCATGACGCCACTAGATTACATGCGAAAATTTGGTGCATTTCTTGTAGATGACAATATCTATAAAAATAATGAGAAACCCATTCAACATGAAGATGTTGAAATTTCTCCCAATGGCCAGATCATGAGAGATGATAAGGTAGTAGGAATCCAGGTTGATGGGAAAATGCATGCTGGATTCCCCACACCATCAAAAAGGCAAGAACTCTACTCCCAGACCATGGTCGATTTTGGATATCCTGAGCACGCGACACCTGGATATAGGATCAAGAGTCATGTGCATCCAGCATTATTGGATAAAAGCAAAGAAGAATGCATCTTATTACCAAATTTCAGATTACCTACACACATACATTCACGTTCTGCCAATGCTAAGTGGCTTACAGAGATAGCACACCGGAATCCAATATGGATTCATACCAAGGATGCTAAGAGAATTGGTGTTGAAAATGGTGACCTTTTAAAAATAACTACACAGATCGGCTGGTTTGTGGACAAGGTCTGGGTTACGGAAGCAATCAAGCCTGGAGTAGTTGCCTGTTCACATCATATTGGAAGATGGCGTAGGCAGCAGGATGAAGGTAATCGTTTCATGACAAATACCGTTGACATAGAAGACATGGGGAGTGGAAAGTGGAAGATGAGGACGGTAAAAGGGATACAGTCGTGGAAGACCAAAGACCCTGACACCAATAGAATTTGGTGGAGAGATGGGGGAGTTCACCAGAACATAACACATGCCACCAATCCTGATCCAATTTCAGGTGCACATTGTTGGCTGCAAAAGATAAGTATCTCCAAGCCTGGGCCAGATGAACGATATGGAGATATTTTTGTAGATACCAATAGATCCTTTGAGCATTTCAAAAGGTGGAATGAATGGGCCAAGGAAAAAGAGACCCATCCAAATGGACTAAGACGGCCTCTTTGGATGGGTAGACCCCTTACTCCGCAAGAAGAACAATTCTACCTAAAATAACTTCCACCTCACCCGGGTGAACCTCAGCATCTGACAAGAAAATTTCATAATTAAATATTATTGACATTTAGCTGTTGTTCTCCTAGAATTCAATAAGTTATTAATTAACACCTAGGAGATATTCATGAAAATATGCCTCAGAATATTACCTATCATGCTCTTCGCGAATTATTTGTTAGCGACGGTCACT